>WOR8_10008770_pt1 | contig 13255 bp, 7 predicted proteins | sample DeeMarSeWOR38_10_FD_19890 | JGI IMG/M metagenome (IMG submission 19890) | reverse complement strand
CCCGGGCCGGCCGAAATAACCTTCACAGACGGATCAAGGAGCCTGGGTCCGTTGAACGCCTCTATCCATATCTCGCGCCAGATCCCCGAGGTCGCAAGCCTGGGGCCCCAGTCCCATCCGAATGAGTACTGAGCTTTTCTGATGTACGCTCTCTCCGAGGCATGGGAGACCTGGATCCTGCCGTGCAGCCGCTCCAGCTCCCTGGCGTGCCGTACGGGCGAGTCGAACCGTATCTCAATCCTGTTCTTCCCCGGCCTCAGGTACTTCTTGATATCAAACCTCTGCGCGATGAACATATTGGCGCTTGTGCCGGCAATCTTCCCGTTCACCTTGAGGGTGGCAAGCGTATCCAGCCCTCCGGCCACCAGCTCGATCACACGTTCGCGGAGCAGCTCCCTGCTCACCAGAACATCCCTCCGGTAGACCCAGTCCTCCTCCTCCACCCACTGCACGTCCAGCTCCTGCATGCGGAAGAAGGGATCGGGGATCTTGCCGGCTGCCATCAGGTCGGTGTGCACCGTGCCCGGAACGGACGCTCTCATCCAGCGACGAACAGTTGGAGCGCCTCCCCTTCTCCCGGCGGCTCTGAACTGCCAAGGACCATTCAGATCGATCTTCTGCATATCCTATCTCATCAATATCATGACCCCGGCCTGCGTGGCCCCAGCCGCGCGAAGACGGTAGAGGTAGACGCCCGATGCGTAGCGGCCTGCATCCCACAGGACGGTGTGCCAGCCGGCATCCAGTCTCTCCTCGATGAGCGAGTCGACTCTCCGCCCCAGGAGGTCAAAGATGGAGAGCTCCACATCTCCCCCTGCGGGAAGTGCAAACCGAATGCTCGTCTCGGAGTTGAATGGATTGGGATAGTTCTGGAGGAGCTGGATCATCTCGGGCACATCACCCGCCTCCTCTCCGATCGACGTCGGTCTCTCGGCCAACTCCAGTATCTCCGCCACCGAGAGCTGGTAGTCGTAGAGCCGGACCTCGTCCAGCACCCCCCGGAAGTTGTAGCTGCTGTTGTCCGGCAGAACCTGTCCTATCATGAAATCTATCGATGTCTGAAGCAGAGATCCGCTCCAGGACCTGAAGGCGTCCAGCTCCCCGTTCAAGAATATCTCCGCATCCTCGCCACTGTATGTAAGTGTGACGTTGCAGGGGTTGTCCAGCTCCAGAAGGCTTTCAGAGTCCAGATCCATGATGCCGAGGTTCGTCTTGACCGTCCACCGGACCCGCTCGTCAGTGATCGATATCTTCCACCGGTTCTCCCAGCTTCCGTGAGAGAGGGGGTGCGCCTCCCTGGAGTAGAAGGCACCGACGCTCATCCAGAAGTTGAGGCTGATCGCCTCCTGGAAATTGAGTCCGGGTTCATTTGGGACCCTTATGTGCGCTCCCACCCCATTGAAGTAGTAGGCGGCCCCCGGATTGCCGTCCCGGTCAGGGACGAGCTGGGCGCCGGTCACCGTTCCATCATGCCCGTTCCCCGTGGCATCCTCAGCGTTCCCGGAGAAGGGGTAGTAGGCAACCAGGTTGCCTGTCTGTGCCGAGGAGAAATCCCGGACCAGTATCCCCACGCTGTCTCTGGTCTCTCCCCCCGCCGTGTCAGAGACAAGGCAGCTGACCATGGCATAGACCTCAGAGGCGGGGGCAGTCCAGCTCACCTCAGGCCCGCTGCCGCTGAAGGTCCCTGAGGAGGCGGACCAGGCGTAGGAGAGAGGGTCTCCGTCAGGGTCGGTGGCCGTGCAGATGAGTTGCGAGAGACCGCCTACGTCAATCTTCCGCGGGTGCGCCGTCAGCGCTGTGATGACGGGAGGATGATTGATTGACGTTAAGACCTCTACATTGAGGGATGCACTATCGCGTTCTCCACCGCCATCTTCCACCATGCAGCTCAGCAAAAAGCTCCCGGCAGAGTCGGGGGCTGACCAGAGAACATTGTCGGTCGAGCCGGTAATGTGACCGCCGCTTGCACTCCATCTATATGTGAGCGTGGAGGACTCCTTGTCAACCGCCGTGCAGTAGAGCGTCACAAAACCGCCGGCCGGCACCTGAACCGAGTCTGCGGCCAGGGCCTTGATCCTGGGAGGGTAGTTGGTGACCGGGATACCGCTCCTGTAGTCGGCCACCAGGCCGTTGACGAGCATTCTGTCCATATCATACGTCACGTTCCCTCCCGGGGGGAGAACCACCAGGACCACCGCCCCGTCTGCGGGGAGCGTCACCGTCGCGGGCGTGGAGATGCCCGACTCGACCAGAACGTTCGAGACAGCGTCATAGAGATCGTGCGTGCCGGGCCCGGGATCAAAGGTAACCTCCCTGGACTCCTCGTACGGGTTGAAGAAGAGATATGTGGGATACGCCTCCGCGTGAAAGTAGTCTGTCGCAAGGAGATCCAGCTTGAGTATCATTGGCACATCGGTCGTGTCCAGAATCGCCCCGAGTATGCCGGCGTGTGAAGAGCCGTAGAGACCCAGGTTGGTGGCCGCCCATCCCCCGGAGATCGCATCGCCTGTTCCGAACGGGCTTCTGCCGTTTTCTGTCTCACGCAGCGCCTCGTAGGCGATAAAGGACTCCGGATCGTGCACCGTTGCCCAGAGGTAACTATCCTGGTTCTCATCGGGAAGGAATCGGGGGTAGAAGAGACGGGCCGCATTTGCGGCGTTCAGAACCCACTTCCCGATGGCTCGCGCAAACCGGTCGTCGTACCGGACAAGGGGGACCAGCGCTCCGACATGCTCAAACGTGTTCATTGCAAAGGCATAGCCAGGGGAGCCGGCAGCTTCACCTATCAGCCCGCTGCAATCATACCCTCCCCAGTTCCCGACGACGACTCCCCAGTCCCGGAGCGGGCCCACATCAAAACACCAGTTGACCATCTTCTCTATATTGTATGTGGTCCCCAGCTCCGCATTCATCCTGGCGGCAGCCAGTGCGCCGTAGGGCATCTGGAGCTCATAGGATGGATTCACTGTTAGCTTGTTCAGGTACTCCATCGCCCACTCGGCCCCCCTCAGGTAGCGCTCCTCCCCTGTCCGGAGATAGGCGTGGTAGAGGATCCATCCGATCGCCCCGGCGGCCTCTGGCTCGGGCACACCCGCACTGTTGGGCGTCATCGTGGAGAGCGCAAATGCCCGGTAGTACATCGAGGGGACTTTCCAGGGTGTCGCCTTCCCCCCCATTGCCTCCACAGCCTGGAGCCACCGCTCAGAGACGCTCTGAAACTGTGTGGTGAACTCCCCCGCATCTGGGTGGCGGGATGCAATCTGGTAGAAGAAGATGTTGGGCATCGTCTCGTACCACCAGTCGTCTCCGCTTGAGGCAACCGGTGCGTTTAGATAGACAGATTCTTCGGGCCGCCTGTTGAACCACTCCTCACACATCAGGACCCAGTCCTCCCCCTGATGGTTCCGCTTGTCCGCTCCAATGAGGAGAGCGCTGTTCACCGCCGGCAGGGCGTTGATGCACTCGGATGATGTCGGGTGAATGGTCCCAACGTAGCTGTGTATGAAGAAGCTCCCGTGATTGGTGTAATTGACGGTGTTGGGATTGAGCGCAACGAGGGGGAGATGCGTTCCGCTTGCCGAGAGGTCGAAGACGAGCGAGTCGTATCCCCTGGCCACCTCCCTCCAGTCCCTCATCTGGTAGGGAGTGGGCAGATTGGGCATCTGTTCAATCCGGGGTATGGCGATCTGCTGCGCCCGGACCGGATCCATCCCTCCGACAGAGAAGATCAGTCCGCCCATGAGAACCTGAAGGAAGATCCGCCTCCCGCTCATATGCCCTCCTCCGACAAACCTGTTCATCACTGACCTCGTTGAAAACCTCTTGCAGCATTCCCCTCCAGAATGCTGAGCCTCCCGTCCGATTGATTCAGGAGGAGAAGAAGTCCCTGTCCCTCAGGGTCTTCGAAGAGTGCGTGGAGTGTGTCGCCGACCTCCCCCCTATCGACTCTTCGGTACCGGAGGTAGTCCAGAGCCTCTGGATATCGTTCTATCTCGGCAAGCGTCAGGAGTGCCTCAATCGTCGACTCGGCGCCGGAATCCCTGTTGAGCGACACCGAATCGGAGATCCCGTCGTAGCAGCGTCCCGTCGCCGGATCGTACATCTTCTGGCTGAGCACGTTGTTTCCCGTAAGCCATGCGGCTGTCAGTCCGGCCATGATGGCATACTCGCGCCGCCCGGTGGCCTCGTAGGTCCGGATGAGCCCCACGGCCATCGGACGAATACCGTATGCGATCTGCTCGTATTCCCGTCGCTCATCCGGAGAGAGAAGATCCATCCACTTCATGAACCCCTCTATGAGGAGCCGCGCGTAGAACCCCCGTGCCTCCCTCTCGGCCGAGCCGATCATGAGCGAGTCTCCCAGAATGAGCCCGGCCGATGCAAGCGCCGCTGTCTGGCCGTTCCCGTACATGTGCCACTCCGTCTTCCATGAGCGGTGCAGCCCGTAGGGGAACCTGACTTCATCTCCATCCTGCATCAGCACCAAACCTTCGGCAAAGGCCCGGATCATATCTCCCAGCACGGAGTCCGACTCCGCACTGTACCAGGCGACGAGCCCCATCATCAGCTCCGAGGTGGCATCGGCAGCCGATCCATTGATCAGCCACCGGGGGATGAGGTATCCGTCAACCCCGTACGCCTCACCTCTCCGCTCCAGCATGGCCTCCAGGTGCGGAACCGTCTTTTCCAGCCGCTCTTTCAGAATCCTCGCAAATGCCGGATCCTCCAGGTGCATCGTCTCGAAGCCTCTTCCCATGGCCCAGACAGCCCTGGCCGCCCACCAGTCGAATGATTTGCGGCTGGTGCAAAAGAGCCCGGGCCGCCTTGAGAGACGTCGCATCCCCGTTCGACTCGTAGCAACGCAGGTAGAGCACAGCCGCCCGCGCGGCATCGTCCACGCAGGCAATCCCCTCCGGTCCTGCATCGGCAGCCTCCAGCCACTCGTAGTGGGGGTACTTCGCATAGATGCGCACGATGTCCACCATCTCGTCCCCAAACTCGATACGCTCTGTCAGATGCCGGAGATGGGAGAAGTTGACCAGACTCTCCCCTCCTCCCCCGGAATCCTCCAGCCAGATGCTGGATGAGACGGCGGCCAGAAACGCGCTCGCGGCAAGGAGTGTCAGGATCGGTCGTCTCATGATTTCGGGATCAACATGCTCTTCATTGCTCTCCCTTCACGCGTGGAGCGGAGAGCCTCCTCCACACCCTCCAGAGGAAAGCGTTCTATGGAAAAACCTTCAGTCGAGACCACGCCGGATGCAAGGAGGGAGAGAGCCCTGTCGAATGTGTGCGGGTTGATGTAGGAACCGACGATCTTGAGCTCTTTGAAGTAGACCATGTTCGGCTCCAGGGGGAGTGTTGCGCCGATGGGGCAGACGCCAAAAATTTCCACCGTGGCGCCCCTCCTGGCCAGATCCATCGAGAGCCGGACGGTCTCGGGCGTTCCGACACACTCAATCACAACATCAGCCCCGACGCCCGTCAGGTCAAGGACCGCCGAGTGAATGTCGTCGGTTGCCGGGTCCAGGACATGGTCCACCCCACGTCTTCTGGCAACGGTACGTTTATGCTCCGACGGCTCTACTACAATAACGCGCGCAGCGCCCGATGCACGCGCGAGCTGGGCCATGACCAGACCCATCGTTCCCCCTCCGATCACCACGACCGTGTCCCCCGTCCGGATCCCGGCCAGGTCGATCCCGTGGACACCGCAGGAGAGAGGCTCCACCATCGCAGCAATCTCCGGAGGCATCCCCTCCGGAACCCGAAAAACCTGAGTGGCCGGCACAAGGGAGCGCTCGGCCATCCCCCCGTCACGGTCGACACCCAGCGCCCGGAGATTGGAGCAGAGGTGAACGAGTCCCCGGTGACAGTAGGTACAGGTGCCGCAACAGATGTTCGGATCCACCGCGACCCTCTGGCCGGCCTGGAGGTCCTGAACACCCGATCCCACGTCCATCACAACGCCGCAGTACTCGTGCCCCAGGACGACGGGTGGGGTGGAGCGAGACGTTCCCTCCACGATGTGGACGTCGGTCCCGCAGATCCCGCAGGCTTCCACCTCTATGAGCACGTCATCCGGTCGGAGAGGGGGAATCGACTTCGTGACGATGTTGATCTCATGGAGGCGTTCGAACTGAACAGCACGCATGGCAGACCTCAGTAGTTGAACACCAGGACCTGCTCCTCATCCGAGCCGCGGAAACCGACAACCGTGAGATGCGAGAGGGATCTCCGGTCAAACCGGCTGAACGTCTGTATCGGCTGGCCGTCGATCAGGACCGATTCGGCCGGGACCGGAGACCGGACTGATGCGCGCGCGAGGTGCCCGTCGAATGATCGGACCCGAAGAACCAGCCGGCTCCCGTCTTCATCCGCCCGGGCGGAGACGAGGATTGCCGAGAGTTCCTCCAGGTAGGGCAGATCAACGTCTCCGAACTGAATCTCCCAGTCCGTCCCCTGCTCCCATGCAATCTCCGTCGGGAGAACTCGGGAAGGAACCACCTGGCCCCCGGCGTCGAACCGCTCGAACCCCGGGCCTGAGCCGTAGAGATGCACGTTGTTCCGCCTTCCGAAGAAGAGAGGAAACCTGCAGGAGTCGCGACCTCCGAATCGATCCCCCCCGATCACGAGGTTCCAGCTCGCTTCCTCGACACCGAGCAATGTCAGGAGCGTCTGGAGGTAGAACCCCCCCGCCCAGAGAAACGAGGGCTTGTCTATCATGCCGTACCGGGGTGAGGCGGGGTCTGCATACCTGTACTCGTACATCGCCGGGTGTCCCATCGGACTCGCCGATATCCCCTCGACGGTCATAATCTTGCGAAAGAGGGACCAGGCACCCTCCAGCCTCCCCGCACGGTGGAGCCCCATGAGAAACCAGGCGTTCGCGTGGGGCCAGACCCCCCCGTTCGCATAGAAGTAGGGATCACCCGCCTCGTTCCCCTTGAACTTGAAGAGCGCCCGCACGGAGTCCAGATGGAAATCGGGTGGATCGACGATGCGGACTCCGATGTTTGAATCGAGCAGCTGCTTCTCTGCAGTTTCCACAAGTCGGAGTTCCCGCTCGGGACCCAGTGTGCCGTAGACGGCTGCAAGGAGAGATCCCATGTAGTAGTGCCGGTCCAGCTCCTCCCCGTTGTAGTTGAAGAGATAGCCCGCCTCCTCATCCCAGAGCCTCCTGCAGAGAGCCGACTGCATGCGCGCGGCGGTTGCCTCAAGCCAGAGAAGATCATCATCACTCCGGCGCAACATCGCACTCGTGTAGAGGAAGTCCCCGATCGCACGGATGGTGAGGAGTGTGATGTATGCCCTGGGCCCCTCCCACTGGCCGATGTCCCACCAGTCGGGCCTCCGTGCGTACATCAGGTCGTCTCCCCTCTTCTGCGTCAGCATGGACTCCAGACTCCCCTTGAGGAGAGGATAGAGCCCCGCCACCGTAGCGGTGTCGAGCGTGTGGCGCAGATAGGCTGCCGAGAGTATGACGAACCAGAGCTGATTCCAGTTGTCAGGCTCGCACCACTCGGTGACGTAGTTCCCGTCCTTGAAGTAGTAGGCGTGCGCCAGCACAGAATCCCCTGAGATTCTCGCAAGATAGCGAAGATCCTTCCTCACCCGTTCGGGGTTGAACATGACCGCCCCCAGGTCCGTCAGGAGGAGATCATGTGTGAAGAAGAAGTGGTACTCCACGGGACAGGGCATAGGGACCACATCCCCGTCCAGGTAGTGGGCATTGGCTGCAAGGAGTGCGGTTGCCCAGCACGCGGAGCTATCCACCCAGGGGTCTCCCGTGAAGAACTCCGACCCGAGCGAGGCTTCTGACCGGAGGAGAGAGTCGTAGGCGGAGACCTCCGCCTCCCATCCCCCCTCCAGTCTCTCCATGGTAGAGGCAACATCCTCATCGGGTGCGCTCCCAATAATCTGCCGAAGGACGAGCGAATCACCCGTATCCAGCGTCCGCCGGTAGAAGAACGCGGCCACAGACGGCCCCGCTTCCCCCCCACGCACAGAGGGGCGGACCAGGGATTCGGCTTCTCCCCTGAACCAGAGGGAGAACCCGGTGTCCGTCACACCCAGGCTGCCGGCATCACTCGTCCACCGGAATGGCGGCTCTCCCACGTTCAGAACGAAGACCGATGTGCTGTCCGTGTCATCGTAGGGGAAGAGGGCAACGATCGACCTCCCGTCCGGCTCCACACGCGTCAGGGCCGAATCTCTTCGCCTAAACGTGTGCGATGTCCTGAGTGAGAGGACGAGATGCGTGTAGATCTCAAGGGGCAGGGACTCGGGTCTCTCATTGAGGAGTGTGAGCGTGAAGACCATTGCCGGTTCGCTGAGGCAGAAACTGTAGTCGATCCGGTAGCGGATCCCCTCCCGCTGGCTTGTGAAGACCACGCGGTGCGGGCTCCGGACATCGGGCCACGCCTCCCTCCCCAGCCGCAGAGGCACGCCGTCTCCCACCTTCACGCCCAGGACCATGGGGAATGACTCTTCGCCACGATGCCAGTAGTCGGTGCTCAAATCGATGATGTTCGCCACCGGGTAGAAGAGAGCGATGCTGGTGGGAAGCGGTCTGCTTCCGTGGAATTCCGCCCCCGCGTACGGACCGCCGACTTCGATCTGGCCGTATCCACGCGAGAAACTAAACTCCGGGACCTGTGCCGAGGCTCCGCCGGAGAGCGTATGGAGGAGGAGCCCGATGGGTGCGACTCCAAACAGGGCGAGAGCCCTCTGAAAGATGGGATGGTTCCAGTCCATACTATCGGAACGATTGCCAGCGTTCATCTATTGTGGGAAATGCCACACGGGGGAATGTCCCTCCGGGTCTGTACCAAACCACATCGGCGGCCCCGCTCTCGGGGAGGACAGTCAGAGAGAGAGGAGCCAGGACTTCTTCATGAAGGAGAACCGGAAACTCCCTCCTGAGCCGCTCCAGTGACTCATTGAGCAGTCTGTTCTCCTCTTCAAACATCAGTTCATAGCGAAGGCTCTGGCTCACCTCCTCATAGGAGAGAATCTCCCCTTCCGTGTCGCGGAACCTCCCCTTCCCCGCATCATAGAGCGCGCGAACCTCCGAATCATCCGGTGAGACCCGGCGCCCGACCTCTGCCCGTGCCGCCAGGTAGAGGAGCTTTGCACGCCACTTCGCGGCTTCGTGCGCCACAACGGGGAGCCGGTGGAGCTCCAGCCCGTATGCCTCGTTGCTGAGCAATCGGTCCTGCACCATCTTCCAGACGGACCGCTTGACGCTGGAGGAAAAAGCTCCGGGAGAGCGCCTGTCAAACTGGAACTGCCTGATGTCATACCACCGAATGTAGTCCCGGATCCTGATGTCTAACCATCCCGCACTCACCAGCACCCTGTCCAGAAACTCACCCGATGAGGAGATCGGCATCGGTCCCGCCTCCGTCATGAATGCGGAGGGTATCTCCCACTCGAGCTGTCTGTCGCGCGAGAGCCCCCGGTCGGCAATGTAGGCGCGCAGGATATTGAATCCATCCGCCTTGATGACCGGGTGTGCCGTGCGCATCTTGGCCTTCACGTAATCGCGCGCGAGTGCATCAGCCCGGGTTTGCACGAGGATATCCCGGGCATTCCGGCGGAGATCGCGCATCTCCGATTCCGTCACGAGGGGGTTCCGCCAGACCTCATCCAGCCGGACGATGTAGAAACCGTCCGGCCCCTCAATCGGCATTGATACTTCCTGGCTCCGCATCGATCCGATCCGGGAGGCGAACTCCGGGTTGTCTCGCTCCAGCATCAGCACCGTTGTCTCCAGAGATCTCTCCGCCGCTTCCTGACCGGAATGCTGCTCCCTCCCGTAGAGGGAGTCGAAGGAGATGCCCCGGCCCAGCTCCCCCGCTGCAGAATCCGCACCGGGGAGGTTCTCGCGGTAGAGCCACCGGAGCCGGATGGTCGTGCGTCCCTTCACCACGGCAGTGTCCAGATCGGCCTCTGTGACAGAAACGTTGGCCAGCACTCTGCGCCGGTAGAGTTCCGCCACCGCAAGATCCTCTTCCAGCGCACGCGCACGAGCCAGCACGAATTCTGTCGTGTCGGCCCCCAGCCGTTCTCCCTCCAGCGCAAGGAGTCGCTCATAGATCATGAACTGGAGGTGGGTGCGCAGAGGCTCGTGCTGCCGTTTGACGAACGCGGGGCCAAACTCGTAGCTGTCGAGCAGATCCCTGACCGTGATGATCTCACCGTTGACCTCGGCCACCACGGCACTGTCGGGTGGAATCTCACCCGCCAGACCAATCCGGAGGATCGTTGTGAACACACCTGCCAGCAGCAAGAGTCTCATCCCTTCATCCCGGTTGTCGCAAGACTTTCAATGAAATACCTCTGGAAGAAGCTGTAGGCGAGTATCACCGGGAGGGCCAGCATGGTGGCCGCAGCCAGCCGGAACGCCAGGTGCGTCCCCGCTGCACCCCCTATGGAGAAGAGGGCGACGAGCTGGGGCATCGTCATCAGGTCCCGGTCCCGGATGACCATAATGGGCCAGAGCACCTCGTTCCAGGACGTCATGAACGTGAGTATGGCCACCGTAATCACCACCGGCCGGGAGAGGGGCCAGATCACACGGAAGAGGATACCGAATTCGGAACAGCCGTCCATCCGCGCGGCGTCGATCAAGGACTGCGGGATCGACTTGAAGAACTGGCGGAACAGGATGATGCCGAAAGCGCTCAGCATCGTCGGGGCGATGAGCGAGAGATAGGTATCGGTCCACCCCAGCATCACCATCAGAACATACTGCGGTATCAGGACGATCTGAAACGGGATCATCATCGTGAAGAGGATCAAGAGGTAGAGAACATTGTTCCCCGGGAAGCGGAGCCTCGCCAGCGCGTACCCCACCATGGAGCCGAAGATGACGACCGAGACGGTTGCCGAGAGGGAGACGATGAGGCTGTTCAGGAGCGCACGGAGTATCGGGATTGTCTCCAGGACCTGGACGTAGCTGTTGAGCGAGAAGTTCTTCGACCAGAGCGTGAGCGTGCTGATCTCCAGCTCGGGCTTCATTGAGGCCGCGATCATCCAGAGAAAGGGGTAGGCGAATATGACCGCCCCCAGGAGAAGGGCACTATAGAGGAGGAGGCGCTTCACAGTCCGATCTCCCGCTCGATCACCTTCCGCTGAAGGAGCACGACCGTCAGAATCACCAGCGCATAGAGTACGCCCAGCGTGGCGGCGTATCCCATGTGGCTGAAGTAGAATGCCTGGTTGTAGATGTAGAGCATGGCCGAGAGCGTGCTCTGCATCGGCCCGCCGCCGGTCAGCACGTAGGGCTCGATGAACAGAGAGAACCCCCCGATGGTGGAGAGGATGACGATCACCGAGACGGTCGGGTTGAGCATCGGGAGCGTAATGTTCCAGAAGCGTCGGAAGGGCGATGCCCCGTCTATCGCGGCCGCCTCGTAGAGGTCCGCCGGAATGCTCTGCAGCCCGGCGAGGAAGAGGACGATGTAGATCCCCACGTTCTTCCAGGTCGCCATGATCGCTATCGAGGGCATGGCGATAGACGGGTCGGTGATCCAGGGGACGGCCGGCAGGCCTACCGCCTGCAGCACCGTGTTGAGCATACCATAGTCGTTTGCATAGACCTGCTGCCAGAGAATGGTGACGGCAACGCCCGAGACAACGACAGGGAAGAAGTAGACGGCGCGGAAGAGACCCCTCCCGCGGACCCGCCTGTTGAGGATGAGAGCAAAAGCGATCGCGACGACGATCTGCAGAGGGATGTGGATCAGGAGAAAGAAGACGGTGTTCAGTACCGACTTGTAGAAGAGGGCGTCCTCGGCCACCCGGAGGAAATTCTTTGCGCCGACCCACTCCATCGGCGTCACGATATTCCATCGATGGAAGAGCAGTATGAGCGAGAAGATGAGGGGATAGGCGACAAACGTCCCGAAAAAGACGATGTAGGGAGAGACCAGCAGGTAGCTGCCGCGGTCCCGCGCCCGGAGGCGGGCGAGCAGTGTCCCGAGGCCGGTCATCTGTTCCACTCCAGAATCGTTCGCGCACGGCTCGCCGCCAGCTGTGCGGCCTCCCTGGGTGAGATCTCGCCGTACACAGCCGAGGCCTCGTATGCCAGCGAAAGCGCGTCCAGGATTTCTTTCAGATCCGGCACCGGGTCAACACCTCTGGTTCGGGGCGCCTGTTCGGCGAACCGGGCCATCATCGGGTTTTCTGCAAAATAGTCGACAAAGAGCGAATCTGCCGTCATGCGCATGCGGAGCGGGATCTGGTTACAGGTTTCAAGGAGAAGGAGATCGTGCTCTGATCGGAGCAGGAACTTGGCAAACTCCCAGGCCTCCCCGGGGTGCTCAGTTGTAGAGAAGACCGCGATGTTTTTGAAATCCCCGTATGTGTAGACCGGCCCTTCGTGTCCATCCGGCACGGGGAGCGGTGCGATGCCATACTCCAGGTGTGGCGCGTTCCTCTGGATCTCCGCAATCTCAAAGGGCCCGGCAAAGTGGGTCGCCTTCCGCTCCAGCAGAAACGGATCCCCCCCCTGGAAGAAGGTGTGCGGAAAGAGCCGGCGGCGGTAGCATTCCTGAAAGAAGCCCAGGACGGCCTCGGCATACTCGTTCTCAAATGCCACCCTCTCCCCATCGAACAGGGTCCGCCCGCCGGACGCCGCGATGTAGAAGGGATAGAAGTCGAAGAGGCGTTGCCACCAGATCGGCCGGATATCCCTCTCCCCCATCCAGACGTCGATCTGCCCCTCTCCGGATGTGTCACGGGACACCTTCTGGCCGGCTTCCAGAAACTCCGTGTAGGTCGAGGGGACAGACTCCACCCCCGCCTCCCGGAAGAGCCGGGCGTTGTAGAACATCATCACCGGGTTGGTCTTCCAGGGGATCTGGTGAAAATGCCCGTCGGGGCTTCTGAACTGGTCCAGGAGATCGGGCGGCACCCGTTCGGCCACCACCGAGTCAAAATCGGCAAACCCGTCCAGAGGCACAAGCCCGCCGGCCCGCGTGTACTCCTCCAGCGCACCGGGCCAGATGTTCGAGCAGACATCGGGAGTGGTTTTGCCGGCGATGGCGGCAAGGAGCACCTCCTCGGTGGACTGGCTCACAGGAATAGGTTGCATCAGGACACGGATACCGGGATGGAGCACGTTCCACCGCCGGACGAGCGTATCGGCCAGGGCAAGTTCCTGCGGATTGGGAGCGGGCCAGTAGATGAGGTCAACGCGGGGCGCGGAAGCGGGTTCCCCCCCGGGCCGCGTGTCGCATCCGGGGAG
>WOR8_10004677_pt1 | contig 13255 bp, 12 predicted proteins | sample DeeMarSeWOR38_10_FD_19890 | JGI IMG/M metagenome (IMG submission 19890) | reverse complement strand
GATACCGAGTGCAGGCTGGTCGATCCGGAAAGCGGCGAGGAAGTCCCATTGGGCGAGCCGGGAGAGATCGTGCTGCGCGGCCCACAGGTGATGAAGGGCTACTGGCCAGATGCAGGTTCCGGGTTGACAGAAACCGGCTGGCTGCACACCGGAGATATCGCAGTGATGGACGAAGATGGCTATTTGCAGCTCGTCGACCGCATCAAGGATATGGTCAACATCTCGGGGATGAAGGTATACACCACGCATGTCGATGAGGTGCTGTTCGCCCATCCCGCAGTTCTGATGGCGGCCGCCTTTGGGATTCCAGATCCGGATGTACCGGGCAGCGAGCGGGTTATGGCGGTAGTCCAATTGAAGGATGAACACAAAGGCAAGAGGTCCGAAGCCGAGATGATCGCCTACTGCAAGGAAAAGCTCCCGCCCTACGCCGTGCCGAAAACCATCGAGCTGCGCGAGGAGTTGCCACTGACGGTGACTGAGAAAGTGTTCAAAAAAGCCTTGAGGGACGAAGTGATTGAAAGGAGTAAAAAATGACGATCCGATATTGCTCACCAGAATGGTTGGAAGAGAGCGCCAAGCTGTACCGAGCGAATGACCACTTTCAAAACGCGCTCAAGAAGGTGACCACGAAGATCTTCTATCGCATCACAGCTGAACCCGCCTGGGGTATCGAAAAGGACATCTTTTTCGGCGCCGAGGTGGACGCGGGAAAACTGCTGGAACTGGCCTTCTTCAGCGAGGCGGAATCACAAAAACGGTCTGAATTCATCCTGGCAGCTACCCCCCAGATATGGAAAGGCATCTTGCGCAAAGACACCAAGTTCATCTCGGAGTTCATGTTGGGCAAGGTCAAGCAGGAGTCGGGCAGCAAGACAGCCTTGTTAAAGATCACCCCGTATGCCAACCATTTCGTGGATGCCCTGACCCAATTCCCGCTTCAATTCCAGGACGAGATGTCCCCCGATGAATTGGATGCCTACCGGGCCGACCTGGCCGGGTTCCGGGAGAAGGCCGGCGTTTAGAAAGACATCCAGAGTATTGATTTGATCATCAAAGTAAGGGGCTATCTGACGTACAGGGATGTGCTCGGGCAACGCGAAATCCAGCAACCCGATGATTTCCCGGTCACCTTTCTCGACTTCATCCGCGAGCTGGCGGATGAAATCGGCGGTGAGCATGGACAGGCATTATTTGACAAAGAGGCAGGTACAGTTGGAGGTTCAGTTGCGATCATGCTTAACGGAGTGCACTACAACCACCTCCCTGATGGGTTGGTTACAATATTGAAAGACCAGGATGAGATCGCCGTGTTTCCACCCGCGGCTGGTGGATAATACGTCAAGAGGAGAGATGTTTATGGTCACCGAAGCAAAATATGCATGCGAAGTCGTCAACTACTTCAACAAGCAACTCGCCGTCCGCAAAGATCATACAGTTGCCTCGCAAACATTCCGCTACATGGCTCCGGGAACGAAATTCTCCGGGTATGAGTTGTTTGTGGAAGAGCCGAGCAGAAAGGTATGGATGCGCACCGAGGATGGCTGGGTCACTGCTCTTTGGCCCAATAGCGCGCAGATCTCATCAGGTGTCGGGACGACGGAACGTGTCAAATACACAATAATTGACTCCGGTGAACCCCCGGCAGTTTCCGGAGACGTCATCAGTGTAATGGTCACTTATGACGATGGAAGCACACAGGAATTTGTTAAAAAAACGGGTAAATTCTTTGACCTGCATCCTTTTATCGAAGCACATCCGGAAGCGGTTTTTATCAAGCGCACCAACGTTCCTGCCAAAACGGATGCACAGGCCAAACAGAACGTAGGCTCTGATTTCGCGAAAGAGGTTTTTGTCTATGGAACGATGGAGGGGATCCCACTCTCGCATAAGATTGCCATTAAAGCAAATGTAACCTACACAGTGGGCAAGGGAAATACACCGGAAGGTATGGGAATCATCACGGACGTGGATTTCACAGAAGGCCTGATCGAAGGCATGAAGGGAATGGGGTTCCAGTCAAACAACATGTATCTGCGTGAGGGCAACTGGCTCAAGGATGGTTTCTGCCCCGAGGATGTGATGTATTCCGGCTACCCCGAGATGGCCGACCGGACTGGAATCCACTCATTGTATTTCTCCAGCGGACCTCGCATCACCGACTTGACATTGAAAACCTTAGAAGAAGGGTCTGAAGTTGTTTGGAAAGAACCCCCGGATGGTGTGGTATTCAAACGGATAGGGTATGTTTCGCCGTATAACCAGGAGGATTCCTGGCTTTTGAATGTTTCCAAGTTCAAAACCCACTATATGGGAATGACATTGTGCGCCAAGAACCTGCAAGGTATGTGTGTCACTCCCCATGTCCACTTTTGTGAAGGTGTGGATGCAACATTAAAACATCCAGAACATATTTTGAAAGATTTTCAACCCGACTTTGTCGATCAGATAACCACGTTGCATGCACAACACTTGAACGCTGGCTATCCCCGCTGGGATCGACCTGGCAAGGGCTTTGCCGGTGGCTTCGGCATGGAAACCTGGGCACAGCGCACCTGCGATTCGCTGTCTGTGACGGAAGCTGGTTTACACGTGATCGAGGGGATCTACGGGCGGAACGGCAATGGCTTTATGAATGGCCCCAAACCTGATGGGGCGCCAGAAGACTTCATGACCAACGTCCTTATTTTTGGGAAAGACCCATTTCGAGTTGACATTATCGGCACGTGGTTAGCCGGTCATGAGCCGGACAATTTCGGATTTTTCCACATCGCGAAGGAACGCGGACTTTCAACCGTGGTTAACCCCAGAGATATCCCGGTTTACCGCTGGGATAAGGACAATCCTGAACAGATTTCTTTAAACAAGCTTGAGCGCACTCCGTTAGTAACCCCATATTTGTGCAGAGACTACAACGGGCAAACCGAAGCCCAGTATCATCTTGTGGACGAGCCTTTCGATTATCAGGCTTTCTAAAGCCAGTCTAAAAATGTAGTTTGATGTTATATCGCTTTTTGTTTGTACCCCCACTGGGGTTCGAACCCATTAGCTTATTTGTTCAGTTTTTATTTCGGTGAGATATACGTTTGCCAACCCGAAATATGACCATGCCAACTAGAAATACAATTCCTAACGAAAGCAAAACTCCGCTTACAATAATTATCCAACCCGTGACAGACAGTGCAAGATAATTCAAATCAGTAGAAAGATTGACAAACCTAACAGGCGTAGGCAGATTTGGACAGGTGGGTCGATATACAACATATCCACGATATTGTATCCACTCTTGTAAAGTCAGATTACGTCCTATCCATTTGCAAGGCGAATAAGTATATTTCTTTGGAACAATCAAAATTAATTGATCAGATAAAGAACCTGAAGCCAACTGCCCATCAGGAGACCAGGCCAAGCTAGTGACCCAGCCTGGATGACCTTGCAAGCTTTGCTCAGGATGGCCGGTTGTCAAATCCCACAAGATGACTGGACCAATACTAGAACCTGAAGCTAGTTGACCATCTGGGGACCAAGCCACGCTTGCGACCCATTTAGGAAACCCATGAGTTTTCGGGCATCAGATATGGGCGAATGCACGCCAGCGTTCTTGTATGGACGCCGAAGTAAGCACCTCGTTCAGCGTGAAGTATACATTTCAAAAACGCCCTCTCCCGAGGGCGTTTTTGATTTAAACCTTAATCAGACGTGATGCAACTTTCGTCGTCTGGGTTTTGTTCACAAAAGCACGGGGTGCCTGGCTGGGTTGGGTCACAGGTATCAGGCTCTTCTTGGGTGTCAGGTTCTCCGTTCGTGGTATCCCCGCCTGTTGAGGGTGGGGGCGTGCAATCATTCTCACCATAGAAATCAAAACTATCGATCTGGTTCCCGTTATAGGTCAGCAGGCCGGGGGATGGGTAGCTGTTGATACCAGCCGGGTAAGTGCAGTTTAGGAGGGTGGCGTTCGAGGGGTTGACCCCGCAGGTGCTGGAGATGTCGGTGCCGCCGATCGAGACCATCAGGTTGCCGTTTGTTAGTTCAGTGGATATCAATTCTATGTCGGCATTTTCGACGAGGCGCAGGTTGAATGGGCGGTTGATCGTGTCACAAAGGGTCAGCACTTCACCAGTCAGCAAGGGTCCGCTAAAAGCGGGAGGGGAGGCACAGGCCTCGGCATTCGCAGTCTCAGAACCGTCGGAACAGACCTCGGTGGTTCCATCACATTCACAGGTCACTTCAACATCCTGTGCGGTTTCCAAGGTAACTGTTGCGGATACGGGAGCGCTGGTGATGATCAGATCGTAAGAATATGAGGGACTGGCAATGCTACTGCGTCCGAAAAGAGTGACTGTGGCTATAAATTGAGCTGTGTTGGTGATAGACCCTTGAGCCACATCCTGCTCATTGGTGCTGTATGTCGCTGTGCAAGTCATGGACTCTCCTGCTGCCACTGTTTCAGCAGGGCAGGTGACGGTTGTTTTGTCGTCCGTGACAGAGACCTGTGAGAAATCGTTGTCTGTTATATTATTGATCAAATAGGTATAAGTGATAGTCTCACCTGGTGCGCTAAAGTTGGTTGGGTCGGGAGTTTTGGTCATTTCAAAAGTAGGTTGCAGACCTACAGTCCAGTCCCCTTCTTGTTCGTTTGCAATAAAAATACCAGGACAACGTGAGCCAGCAAGTTTGTTAAAAATCCAGCTAGAAGGGTTTTGTGAATCTTCTGTCATTGTGTAGCCGGAGGGGATGATCAGAGACGGCCAATAATCAGAACAATCTTCATTCGGTTTACTCTTAACCTCGACATTGCCGTTTTGATCTGTCCAGACAATCCTTGTGGCGGACGGCACATCAATACCAGGAAAGTCAGGTTCATTGTCATCTTGTGTACTGTTGCCATTAAAGTCCTGGTATACGTGGATATCTACGGTATGTTCAATACTGCAACCGCAGGCGATCTGGACCAGCGCCAGAAAGATGAATGCAAATATTACACGTGTGCGCGCTTTTTTCATTTTGGGCTCCAAGGGAAGTAAATAATACATAACAAATTTGATACATTTTATCATAAATAATTATATTGAATCATACCAAAAACAGCTCCTGTTGAGATGGATCTTCCTTGTCATGTGCCACAAAGGCAAAGCTACCGCTGATCGTATCGCCCACATCTTCAAACATGATCAATCCGCCATCTGCTACGAAAAGACGGAAGCCGATGTTGATAGCGATGGTTGGGCCTTTGCTGAACAATCCGCTGTTGTAGGGGACCAGGGGCAGTGGCCCGGCGCTCAGGTTCATGGGAAGGATCAAGGAGAGCGAATAACGGGTATCTTCGCTGATCAGCCCGATCACGTATTCATCAGTAGTGTTCTGGTACTGTAAGGTGCCCTGTTCGACGATCCGGTCTGCATCCGCTCCGACGACTTCGTAATAAAAATTTCCCGGTGCCGCATCGGAAGGCGACATGATGGGTAAACCATAATCGCCAGCCGGGGCTTGCTCATCGGCGGGCGCCATCCGTGATGCCAATATTTACGTGCATCAAGTATTGGCTAACCGTCATAATTTCAGCAATATCTTTTGCTCTTATATCAAGAAACCAAATACTTATCCCCACTCAACTGTAATTACTTTACTACCGAACAGATAGGTGCCCCCACCGGGGTTCGAACCCTGGCTGTGCCTCGAAAGCATTTAGACAGGATTTACTTTACTTTCCCCACAAATCCACCGCCACATCCTCCAAGCCCAGAGATTCAAGTTTCTCCCTCGTCGGGCGGCCGGTGCCGGGGTCCCAGCCACGGGCGGTGTAGTAGGCTTCAAGCATTTCTTCAAATGGGACTACGTATCCTTCCGAGCCACCTTCTTTCAACGGCTCTAGAAAAGCATTGGGCAGTTTGTCGTTTTGGCGCGTCAATCCCAGGCGGTGGTTGATGGCACGTTTCAGGTTCCAGCCGCGTTCGCCGCAACGCAACATTTCATCTACGTCCCAGTCCTGACTACAGGCTGCATTGATCAAATCCACCTGCACCTGGGGGGAAACATTGGCAAAGATACACATTACCAAGGAGTTGTAAACCGTACGCCAATCCTGATGGCGGGCTACATTGGCAGCCTTTTCTGCGCCAGCATGGCGGGAAATATATTTGATGCCTGCCTCTTCGTTTATGGTGCCCATGTCAACGATAAAATAATCCGACTGGTTATGGCAGGCCCCGCGCGGACTGGTGGCATACGAGAGCGCCATTCCCGAAACGCCGCGCGGATCGTGATAAGCCACTTCCAGGCCATTGACCTGAACCGCTTCTTCTTCCGCTCCAAAATACCGCCCCAGGAAACGGGATCCATGCGCAAGCACTTCACCAATCCCTTCGCGTTGCGCCGTCAGGCAGATCAGTTTCTCGATGACTTCCACATCGCCCCAATTCAGTTCAAGCCCGCCGAGATCCTTCGATACGATCACACCCTGCTCATAAAGGTGAAAAGCCAGGCCGATGGTGTTGCCCATACTGATGGAATCCATGCCATAACGGTCGCATAACTCACCCAGACGCGTGATGGCAGACAGGTCGTCCACCAGCAGGTTCGGGCCAAAAGAGATGATGGTCTCATACTCCGGCCCTTTACGGCGCGTGCCGTCGTCTAGCGTCACTACCCGGCCACAGGCGATCACACAGGCATGGCAGGCGCTCGTTCCGCTCAAGATGCTCTCCGTCATCTTCGCACCGGAAACCTCGTCCACTTTCTCGAAGCCCCCCTGGTGATAATACTTGCTGGGCATTGAGCCCATATACTCAAAAAAATTGGCCGCGCTGGCCGTTCCCAATTCGTGCAGCACCTGCGACTGGTTGTCCTGCTTCAGGGCTCTATTAGCAGCCGAACGGATACCAGAATAAACTCCCGAACGCGCCAATGGCAACGTGCCCTTTTTGCCATGGACTGCCACCGCCTTTAGATTTTTCGCGCCCATGACCGCGCCCAGGCCCGTGCGTCCGGCAGTACGGCCGTGATCACAGAAGATACCGGCAAACCGGACCCCTCGCTCCCCAGCCTGGCCAATCGTTGCGACGCGCGCATTCTTGCGACCGACTTCTTCCTTGATGAGAGTCTGAGTTTCGTAAGTGTCCTTCCCCCACAGGTGCGCACCTTTGCGGACCTCAAGCCTGCCCTCGTCAATCCATATATAGACCGGTTCCCAAGCCCTTCCCGTTATCCATAGGCCATCGTAACCCGCGAAACGCAGTTCGGGGCCCCAGAATCCGCCGATGTGAGATTCGGCCCATAAACCGGTAGCAGGCCCCTTCCCACAAATGACGAAGCGTCCCGTTGTTGGCCCGGCAGTGCCCGTCAGTGGCCCGTTGATGAAGAGCAGCGGCGCATCCGGTGACAGGGCATCCAATTCAGGAGTCAGGGAATAAAATAACAAGCGCGCGGCCAGCGAGGCCCCGCCCAGGAAATCCTTTTCCCATTTTTCAGGGATGCGATATTCTTCTGTTTCACCAGTGGTCAGGTTGACTTTGAGTATGGGCTGCATTGTGAAAAGTTAGTGAATTTCAGTGGTGACTTCGCGCGCACAGCGAACAAAATCCAGCACGGTGGGCACATTGCGCATCATATACCCCAGGCTGCCCTTGACCTTGAGCTTGTTGGTCATCATAGCCGTCATGGGATCCAATTTCCCGGTCAGGATGGCGGTGATGTTATTGTAGCTGGCAGTCAACGTAAAGACTGGGTCGGGATATTTTTCGAGGCCAGAGTTGTAATCAACCGAGCGGCAGGCTCCATGCCACAAATCCAGATAAATGGCAAGCTGCTCTTCCAGGTTGCCTTCAGGCTCAATGACGATGACCAGATCGCCTTCCCATTTTCTTGCAATCTGTGCATATTTTTCATCTGAGTTCAATTTTACTTTTAACCCCTGCAACCATTCTGGCGATGGGAATTTTGCACTCACACCTGCCTCCTGAATAAAAATTTATGAGGCAGATTTTACCATCTGGCAGATAAACATTGCAAAAAAAGTCACGAAAAAGACTTGCAATAAACGCGAAAATAGTCTATTCTTAATCCGGCATTGTGAAAATTAGTTCGGAAAGGAGGTCCCTCGCACCAAACAATATCATAACCCCAAAAATCCCTCTCACTGTACATAAACCATATTCTTACCTGGAGGAGAAATGAAAAAACTTGTTACGCTCGTCAGCCTGATGGCTCTTGCTGCCCTCGTCCTTTCTGCCTGTGGCGGTGGCGGTTCAGGCGCCGACAACCTGCTTGATGATATCAAGGCTCGCGGTTATATCCTGGTGTCAACCGACCCGAACTATGAACCGCAATCCTTCTTGAACACCGACGGCAAACGCCCTGCCGACACAGCATGCCCGTCTGACGCCCTGACTACTGCCGAAATGCAGGGCTTTGATGTAGATGTAGCCATTGCTGTTGGCGAAGGCCTGGGTGTAGAAACCTGCTTTGCCACCCCCAACTGGGATGTCATCACCGCTGGCAACTGGGCTGATTCGTGGGATGTCAGCATTGGCTCGATGACCATTACAACCGCCCGCCAGCAAATACTCGACTTCAGCGTTCCCTACTATTACACCCCGGCTGTGATCGCTGTCCCTGCCGATGCAGAATATGCTTCGCTTGATGATCTGGCTGGCATGGCGCTTTGTGTTGGCGCATCAACCACCTACGAAGTCTGGCTCGATCAAGGTGACATGGGCATTCCCGAATCGTCGATCTATGCCCAGCCCCCGGCTGGAATCACCATCGTCCCATTGGACACCGACCAGGAATGCGCTCAAGCGCTGGCCGCTGGCCGCGAAGACTTCGCTGGTTATGTCACTTCGCAGACAGTTGTAAATGCCAATATTGCAGCAGGCTTACCCGTCAAGCAACTTGGCAAACCAGTATTCTCTGAAGACCTGGCCCCCTCTTATGACAAGGCTTCGACATTGCCCACGGACTCCCTGCGCGCAGCGATCGACGACATCATCACCGGCATGCACAACGATGGCACGCTGACGTCTCTGTCCATAAAGTGGTTTGAAGAAGACATCACCATGGATCCCACCCAATAATCTGGCTAGTTCTCATCTGGAAGCGACGTTATACGTCGCTTCCAGACAATCGTTCGTGAGACAAGTACTGGAGTCACAATGGAACAGACTGGCAAAGAAAAAAGTCTCGCCGACCAACTCTACGAAGCGCAACTGCGCAAAAAGCGCTTATTCAATACCAATGTCACTATTTCTTGGGTTGTGCTGCTGCTATTTTTGTTATATTTATTCAGTGGGACATCATTCAATATTGGAAACCTTGAATTTAAAACCATAACTCTCGATGGGGAATTCATCAGAGAAAATCTATCCTTTGTTGCCAGCGGCATATGGGTAACCATCGGGATTTCTTTTCTCTCCATCGCCTTTGCCATCATCCTGGCCCTTTTTGCAGCACTCGGCAGGCTTTCTAAATTCCCGCCGGTGTTTGCACTTTCCACTTTTTATGTATCCCTGATTCGAGGCACTCCACTCTACCTGCAAATCATGTTCTTCTTCTTGGCCTTGCCACAGGTTGGCATCCGTCTGCCAGGCTTCTGGGCAGGTGTATTTGCGCTCAGCCTGAACTATGGCGCCTATATGAGCGAGATTTTCCGCGCCGGAATTAGCTCGGTTGGCAAAGGCCAGCGCGAAGCCGCCCTGGCAATCGGAATGACACAAAACCAGGTAATGGGACGCATTGTTATTCCACAAGCGTTGCGTTTTGCTATCCCGCCGACCGGCAATGAGTTCATCGCCATGCTGAAAGATTCAGCGCTGGTATCGATCACCGGTTTTGTGCATGAACTCATGTGGCGCGCGGTCAAAGTAGGCCGGGCGACATTCCACAACCTGGAAGCCTTGATCATGGCGGCTATCTTCTATTGGATCATGACCATTATTTTCAGCTACTTCCAAAACAAGCTGGAAGCCCGCATGGCAAGAGGGGAGCGCTGATATGTCTGCTATCTTGAGAATCTCCCACCTTGATAAATTCTTTGGCCGTCTGCACGTGCTGCGGGACATTTCATTAGATGTAAATCGCAGCGAAGTGATCTGTATCATTGGTCGCAGCGGGTCGGGAAAAAGCACCCTCCTGCGTTGCATCAACTTTTTGGAAGAACCTTCCGCTGGTGAAATAGAAGTCGAGGGACTGGTAGCCAGGGCTGGTGCAAAAGGCAAAGAACATCGTGAATTAATCCACGCCATTCGGCTGAAAACAGGCATGGTTTTCCAGGAATTCAACCTGTTCCCACACATGAGCGTGTTGGAAAACGTTACAGAAGGACCGATTACCGTCAAGAAGATGGTTAAAGCCAAAGCGATTGAACTGGCAGAGATGAACCTCGATCGCGTCGGTTTGTTAGAGAAGAAAAACGAATACCCCAACCGCATCTCGGGTGGGCAAAAACAACGCGTGGCGATTGCCCGTGCCCTGGCAATGGAGCCGCGCGTCATGCTTTTCGATGAACCGACTTCCGCGCTTGACCCCGAGTTGATTGGTGAAGTGCTGACCGTCATGAAGAAACTCGCTAAAGAAGGCATGACCATGTTGGTTGTCACGCATGAGATGGGTTTTGCCCGCGATGTGGCCGACCGTGTAATTATCCTGGGCGAGGGCAATATTGTTGAGCAGGGTCCGCCATCCGAGATATTCTCCAATCCCAAACATGACCAGACCAAAGCGCTGATCGAGCGCTATCGTTCGGCTGAAAATTAACAATTATCTTCGAACTTAAAATCCCGTCATATGGCGGGATTTTTTTATTCAACAGGCAGTATAATCAGCCCGCTATTTTAAAACAGGAGAAACCTCTAAATGAATTCGAAGAAAATATCCGAAAGCGGAGAATACTGGAAAGAACACCTGCTCAGTTGGGAAGCCAGCGCCTATTATAAAGATTCGGAACAAAAAGCCAATCTCTGGGACCGCCTTTCAACCATCTTCCGCGGCGATGCCATGTACGTGCGCATGAACGCCGCAATGGAGTTGCTCAAACCACACATCCCGGGAAGGAAAGTTCTGGATGTTGGCTGCGCATCCGGGCGCTTCCCTTTCCAACTGCTGGAAGCCGGAGCCGCTAAAGTCTACGGCGTGGATATTTCCTCGGAAGCCATTCAAATCGCGGATACTCACCGCACACAGGCAGGCCTGGAAGAGCAACTTGATTTCTCCGTTGCGGATGTCGTCCACCCGGATTCCCCGCTTCCAAAAGCGGACCTGGTAACTGCTCTCGGTGTAATCGAGTATTTCGACCCTGAAACCATGTCCGCTTTTTTGGGCAACTTGCAAAGCGAATATTTTTTCCTCGATTTTCCCGATACCGCCCGGCGAATGCAGTTCCCTACCTGGCAACTGCGGCAGGTTTACATCCACGTCAACAGGCTGCCGGGCGTGTATTTATATCGTCCTGAAGAATTTATCGCATTGGCCGAGCCTTTTGGCTTCAAGGATATCTGGGTAGCAGAACGCGACGGGTTCTACTACATCACAAATCTCCCTAAAGCATGAGTCGAAAAATCGCCTGCCTGACGCTCGACATGGAGTCTGATTACGGCGACCCGGAGGGACGCGTCCGCCTGCTGGAAAACCAGGATTATTTCGAGCGCTACACAGACATCATCAACAAACACGGTGGAAAAGTGACCATGTTCACGGTCACCTCGCTGTTCAAGCAGTTTGGGGAGCATTTCGAGCGGCTCGGCAACCACATCCCGTTGGAATACGCTGCCCACTCTCATAGCCATGACCTGTACAACGCTGCCAGCCGCGATGAAGTCGAGAAGTCGGTGCAGGCTTTCAAAGATTTTACTGGCACCTCCCCACTTGGTTATCGTGCTCCCATCGGGCAGATAGACAAAGCTGGCCTGGGGCACTTGCTAGACTTCGGCTTTCGCTACGATGCCAGCGTTTATACATCAATCCGACCTGGCAAATTTGGGTATGCAAATCTGCACATGCCGAATACCCCCTTCCAAATCACGCGCGGGGGCAAGAGTCTGCTTGAGTTCCCGTTCACAAGCCTCTCGGGAGTCCGAATCGTATTTGGCCTGAGCTACGTCAAATTACTTGGATGGAGATGCTATTCATCGCTTTGGCGTATCTTCGGCTTACCGGATGTCGCCCTGGCCTTATCGCATCCACATGATTTTTACTTCCACGAGCTAGCACGGTTTCATCCAATAAGTTTGGAGAGAATCGCCCTATCTCGCAACGCAAAGCGTGCTTTTGACTACTACGATAAAATGATCGCGAAACTCAGGCGGCAAGGTTACGAGTTCGTGCACATGAGCGAGTTGTATAACTACACGCAGAGCTTAGATATTTTACATCAGGCAGAATTAGAAAGCTGGAAGTAACCACATTTTCACGGGGAAAATATAGTCAATCGTTTTAATATGTAAAACAACTTCTCCTGAGCTTATAATTTTGCACAATCCGCGTAAGAATTATGAAGGGTAGTTTTTTATGTATAGTTTCAAAAACTGGTTGAAGCCCCCTGCCTTTAAAGATGATATCGATAAAACGATTACTGCGGGACTCCTCAATTCAATATTACTCACCACACTCATTGGACCCATTGTTTTTTCCATCTCAGCAATACTCAATCAAGAAAACCCCACACGCTCGCTCACAATTAACATAATGTCTTTTTTATTCCTAAGCAGCTTACTCATCCCCCTGCGTAAAGGGTATGTAAAACAAGCTGTAATAGGAACTATTGTCACTATGTTCATCATCTTTGCTTTGGTGGCAACGATGCACAGCGGTGCCAGATCCCCAGTCCTTAGCGGTTTCATTCTAGTTGTTATGATTGCCGGCCTGTTACTTGGCAAACGTCCCGCTTTCCTAACCGCCTTTCTTGGAGCGTGCACCGGGCTGTTACTCCATATTTTAAACAGAGCAGAGCTCATTCCATTTGCCAACTCCCTGCAACTCCCAGAGATGTCAAGCTGGATCATTCTAAGCATGTTTCTGGCAATCTCTGCTGTATTTGTGGGTATGTCACGGTCAATAGCAAACCAGGCATTATCGGAAGCAGAGCAACGTCTGCTCGAACAGCAAGAAGCGCAAAACGCTCTGCGTGCAAGCGAGGGAACCGTGCGCGCATTGTTGGAAGCGTTGCCAGACGTAATTTTCCGGCTCGACCGCTCCGGCACCTTTGTCGATTACATCCCGGCAAAAGACTTTGACACACTGGTACCACCGGAAGAATTCCTGGGGA
>WOR8_10004675_pt1 | contig 13257 bp, 10 predicted proteins | sample DeeMarSeWOR38_10_FD_19890 | JGI IMG/M metagenome (IMG submission 19890) | reverse complement strand
ATCCCTGGAGCTAGGCTGCTATGACACTCCAAACACTCGGCAGTGGCATCACTCATATCCGCTGCCAACAAAGGTGAAGGAAAGGACAGGGCCAGCGAAGCTACTAGGATCAACAGTCGCATGATTCCGTTCTCCTTAGTGTTTCTTACACGACCAGTACAAGAGAAATGGGAAATCTTACACACTTCCTCGCCACTACTCCGCCAAGATCTCAGTCAGTTAGATGTCACTGCCACTTGGGTAGCAAGAATATGCATAGGAATAAACTGGTGTTTATCCGGAAATCCGAGATTTCTGGATGCTTCGGCTCTTTTAGCTGCGATGCGGTTTTCTCAGACGAGTTCTTTTACCGCTTTCATTACAGAATCATAATCCGGCTCACTGGCGATCTCATTGACCAGTTCCGTATATTGTATGGTCCCTTCCTTATCCACCACAAACACCGCCCTCGCCAGTAACCGGAGGCCTTTTATCAGTACCCCATATGCCTGCCCGAAAGCAGCATCCCTGTGGTCCGAGAGCGTTTGGACTCTGTCAACTCCGGCAGCTCCGCACCAACGTTTTTGAGCAAATGGAAGATCCATGCTAATGGTGATAATCTCCACGTTGTCACCCAAGCGACCCGCTTCATAATTGAATCTCCGTGTCTCCATGTCACACACCGGCGTGTCAAGAGATGGTACAGAGGAAAGGATGCAGACTTTGCCGCGGAATGAGTCAAAGCTTACCGAATTCAGATCATTGTCTATGGCCACAAAGTCAGGAGCCCTATCTCCAACTTGCAGTTCGGCACCAATAAGGGTAATCGGGTTACCTTTCATTGTTACTAAGCCATCACGTTCTTGCATGTAAGTCTCCTTGTAGATGCTGGGAATCAAATTCTTCTGGGCGCCCCCGCGTCATGGGGATGACGAAATGTTGGGGAGACATCCTGAATAGTTATTACACGAGTCTTTCTCAAGAAGATTGAGAAATATACCCTAATAGTAAGTCACAGCCAGGCCTCGGTCAAGCTTTGGCTGGTTCAGACAACCGGGAGACAATATCTTGGAAAATTTTCTTGTGCAGAGCTTCCCGTTTGGAGCGGAATAGACGTTTGTTGCCCCTCCTAGCCTGACGCGCCTCTTCCACGAGATAGTCCAGCACCTTCAGGTCGTCAGAAACGTCACGTCCTGCTTTTTGGGCTGCATCGATTTTGGCAAGCACTGAAATAAGGCCAAAAAGATAAAGACTAAGTGTGGTTAAGCGACGCAGAAAGAACTGATTGTTGTAAATTGTTTTGCCGTATACCAAAAGTCCCGCGTAGAGTAGCCAGCGTATGGACCTGGCGTTTGCCTTGGCAAGTCGAGCTGCCCGGTTCATGACTCTGTTATCAAACCGAAGTTTCCATTGAACCCTAGCAAACATGCCTTTCAACAAAAATATTGGTTTAGAAAAGGCGGAGGGGTGAACTTTTCTCATTTGCTTGTCAAGATGGCGCAAAACGAACAGGGGTGGATAGATGGAATGGATTTCAGTGGTCCCCTCAAAAATGGTGGTAACCCTAAAATCCCGCATTCTCTTCTCGTAGGGCTGGGTGGCCAGGTATCCTGAACCTCCGGCCACCTGTAGGGCATTATAGAGGGTATCCCAGGCTCTCGTGGTACCGAACAGTTTGCAGTGGGAACTCTCAATGGCCACTACCGCACCGGGGTCATCCTCTAACAATCCTGCTGCAAACGCGGTCATGGCTGTGGCCATATAGCTGTCAACCCTGGCTTGCACCATCTTTTCCTGTATTAGTTCAAAACTATTGATGGGAACTCCAAATTGGATTCTGCGAGAAGATTGTTTCTCCATGTCTAGCCTTGCCTGATTCATGGCACCCGCAGAACCAGCCCCTAAGGCAAGTCTACCGTAGTTCAGGATGCTCATGGCGATTTTGAACCCATCTCCTGGCTGACCCAGAAGATTTTCCACCGGTACGCGAACATCCTTGAATTGGATGGCCGCTGTTGAGCTTGCCTTGAGCCCCATCTTTGGCATATCTTTACCGATCTTAATTCCTTTCCATGCGGTCTCAACTATGAAGGCCCCCATGAAACCGGGATTGTCTGGATCTAGCTGGGCGAAGACTGTGAGTCCACCTGCGTAGTTGGCATTGGTTATGTATGTTTTTTGACCATTCAGAATATAGCAGCGGCCATCTTCAGAAAGCACAGCCCTCGTCTCGATATGTTTTGCATCGGAGCCAGTTTTTGGTTCAGTGAGGGCATAAGAAAAAATCATATCCCCTGAGGCAGCCGGGATTAGGTATTTTTCTTTTTGTGCCTTATTTCCAAAGAGCATAATACCTTTACAACCAATGGAGAGATGAGCCAGGGAAATAAGTGCTAGAGCCAGATCGCTAGCAGATAACTCTTCCACTACCTTCAAGTACTGCCGGACACTCAAGCCAACGCCGCCGTATTCTTGCGGTATATTGAGTCCGAAGAAACCAATCTTTTTCAACTCCTCCAACAGTTCTGCCGGGACGGTCCCTTTCTCTTCTAACAAGGAAATTGGATATCTCTCGGTAATTTTTTGATATTTTTCAGTAATCTCTCTTGTTTTCTCGTCTTCTTCCAGGTCTCGGAAGGAATGGAATTTCTCCATATTCAAAGAACCGAAGTAGATTTTGGCCAGGAAGTTGTCAAAATCCATCTCTCACCCCTGCATTAAGTATCAACAGTCACTCGCAAGCCTTTGAAAAGTCACCGAATATGTCATTCTGAGGAGCGGCAGGCGACGAAGAATCTCGTACGTATTTATATAACTAAGGCTGAGATGGTTCGCGGAGCCTGTCCTGAGCCTGTCGAAGGGCTCAGAATCACAGTGCTAGCGACCTTTTCGGCTGTCGGCCAGTGGTCTCTATGTTCTATGGTCGCATTAAGTAACCTAATCATTACATCTTAATGGTGCATCATTGGACCAAGGAGTCAGGGTCAAGAACCCTATAAACTCTTGCAACCTAATTCGAGGTTTTTCCTGTTTGCGCAGTTTTGGGAGTAATTGAGTAATTCTAAGGAAGACTAATTATCTCTTTCTCCAGCGAGATCGTGTTTTGCACTATGCAAGGCTTACACAAATTGGACCAGTATACAAATCACAGTCGCAGTGAGTATCCCCAGGGGATAGAGGCTGGCTTGGTTAAAGAGATTGATTGCTTTGCTGCTGTTCTTTTCAACGAGAAACTTCTTGAGAGGAAGCAAAAGAAAAAACAGGCCGGAAAGAATCGCACCGAGGAGATATACCCCCTTCAATGAGAGGGGGGAGAATAATACCAGACCGAGACCCAGAATGAAGCTTGCAATCAAAGTTACCATAATGACAACCACCGAGATGCTCGATCCATAGACTACAGGAATCGTCTTACCTCCGAGCCTTCCGTCTTCATGCATGTCCACGAGGTCGTTGGGTATGTTCTGTCCCCCTACTTCCCACAGTCCAATCCAAATAAAAACCATAATGATAAACTCGAGCGGTGGGTCTGGATTTACCGCATAGATGGCAGCCAGAGCTCCGAGATTTTTTACCGTCGCGGCGATTAGTATCTTCCACTGACTGAAGCTGTAGAGCTTGCAATAGAGGATTTCCAAAATGGCGCCAACAATGAATATGACGGCACACACTGGATTCAGGAGCGCGGCTCCCACCAGAGCAATTAGCCCCCACATAGCAGTCCACAACATGCCGCCAGCGATGGTAATGAGCCCTTGAGCCAAAGGGTGACGAACAAAGATGCAGTCGAGGTCGAAGCAGACCTGTTCTCTGGGAAGGTCTCCCATCCTTTTTTGATCCAACTCGTAATCGGTCACATCATTCAAGGCGTAAATGCATGCATATCCTGCAAACACGGTAATGAGTCCGAGTATGATGGTCGAAAGGGGTGGGAATCCCCCCAGACACAAAAGTGCTACCGCCATTGGAGTTGCAAGATCAATCAGGAGATGCGGAGTTCTGGAGAGTGCCAGAAAGAGCCTCCATTGTTCTGATTTGGCTGACGATTGCACACTCATATGGGTTTTGTCTTGATTCCTCTGTTAGACACTCTGAGAAAGTAAAGAATCCAGGCTAAAAGGACCTGGCTTTGACCTGCCCCCATTAGGCAAAGCGCAGAGCGCAAAGCGACAGGCTGTCTGTGTCATGATTCCTTTTATTATAACGCTATGCGCCATGCGCTATGCTCTGTGCGATCTGACCCGGTCCAAAGGTCCAGGTTTCCGGGACCCTATCCAATTTCAGTGTGGAAAGGTCATCTTGGCACCGAACCAGCCGAGGACTGAAACTATTGGCACCAGTGTTAGGCTGAGTAAAATATAGATAATCCTGGCCCCGCTCGGCTGCAACATAATATCAGGTACCAATATCCTCCACATGAAAATGACCAGAATCAGAGTGATCAGGGTAAGAGAACCGAACATCTTAACCGTGATTATCTTTGACCACTTGCCAGCGTAATTGATCCACCAGTTGTATGGCCCAGTGAGTAGTGCTACCGGTGTGAACACAAGACCAGCAACGAGCACATGAAATGAGGAGATGTCAAATCCTTCATTCCCGGTTACCAGGTAAAGAATGTTTAAAACCGGAAAGAGCATCATAAAGGCAATGGGGAAGTGGACGGTCATGGGGTGGGGATGCCGGCGCAATATGGGGATAATACGAAAAACCGCCAAGAGAAAGTCGGGAATGTGTTCATCCATGGGATCCTTTTCGACCCTCAGAATGCCGACCTGGGGGTATCTTTCCAGAACCTCGGTATCATGCGGTGCACCCCCAATATCTGCAGTCAGATCCTCTCCCGACTCATGTCGCATCATGTGGGCGCCCGTTTTCCACAACTTGCTCTCGGAGACATCATATACTTTGCCATCGTGGGCAATGTACACAGGCTGACCCTCTTTACCGTTGTACTTGGCAAGTTCTTCCCGGGTAAACTCCTTCAACTTGTCCTCCATGTTTCATCCCCTGGTCCCAGCAGATAATCCCTTATCCCTTCCTATTGTGAATCTTCTCTCAAACGCTTTACAATAGCCCATCCCCAGCCACAATGCAAGCCATTCAACCAAACGATTTAGCTATTGAGGTATTGATGCCTAGACCTTTTCCACAATCTCCAATCTTAAATCTACAATCTGCAATCTCAAATCTTAAATCCTTCAATCCCTCAATTTTCCCTTTCTGTACCAACGCACTAACCGTTCAGGATCACTTCCAAAAAAATAGGCCAGCAAGACAGCCTGATTAATCATCGTGGTTTTCAGGATTCCGAGCTCTTTCCAGCGCCGGGATGAGGTGGTTACTGCGATGGGTGCGATCACTACTCTGCCTTCTTTTTTGAGCCGCTGTATAAAAACGAAGTCTTCCATGATTGGCATTTCAGGAAATCCTCCGATTGAGCGAAAAAGATTTGCTCTCAGGAATATTGCCTGGTCGCCATAAGGCATCTGAAAAACACGGGATCTGAAGTTTGCAAGCTTTTCAATGATTCTGAGACCGATCTCTGTACCATCGATCCCCAGAGAGAAGGCGCCAGCAACTGTGCCAGGTCTTGCCATAATACCTTGGACATGCTGGTGGAAGCCGGGGGGTAACCTGGTATCGCCATGAAGGAAAAGGAGCACATCGCCGCTCGCCGCTAGCGCCCCCACATTTACCTGTCCGGCCCGACCTGCTGCTGTGGTTAGCAGTCGCACTCCAAAGGACTTTGCCAGTTCTACTGTCTCATCGGTGCTACCCCCATCTACCACAATGATTTCCGCATCCGCACCGCTCTTAGCGCTTGCCAGAGTTGATCTGAGATTCTCTGCCTCGTTCAAAGTGGGAATAATGATTGAAATATTAGGCAGGAGACTATCCCCTGTGCCACTGGACTCGCGCTCCCATACCTTAAGATCTTCTGTTCGATCCACATCGTCCAACAGATCAAGACTCACCACTCGAAGTCCTAGCTGGTTTGCAGCTTCAACGGTCCTGGCTCTGACCTCAGATGTGCCCCAGGGGATGTCATGAAACAGTTGTTCCATCTCCCGTCGAAGTCCGATCAAGTAGTAACCGCCGTCTTCGGCGGCACCTAGCACCAGGTCAAATTGGTTCAGAAGGTCGAACCCGGTTCGGGCAATTACCCCTGTGACACCGGGGCAATCCGTGCCCATGATCACGACCCGACTCAAACCCTGCTGAAAAGCCTCGGCAAAGGCTCGTTGCATGCGCTCGCCCACGTCACCGCCACCTTGAGGTCGATAAGACATGCTGCTACCAAGCCATTTTTCCATAAGCTCTCGGTTGCCACCCTCATACCGCACTTCCATGTCCACCGGGCGGCTACCAACAAGGCCTCGCACTCGATTTATGGCATGTTCGGTCATTTGCCGCTGGAGATCAGCGGCTCCTTGGGTCCCCAGGACGGGAATCAGGCGGGTTTTTGTCTTCCCTGGCTCGGGATACCGGGTGAAGATAATCAGTCGCTCGGATGGTTTTGCGCCGTTCACGCCAACCCCTCGTCAATAAACCACAAAAGCCTTCCTGACGGTTTAACTTTGGCGGCCGGATAGGCTGAGGTCTCGGGATTGTTCACAACCTGCTGAAACACCTCTCTCTTGTTCGATCCCGAAGCAAGGAAAATGACGTGCCCGGCCTTGTTGATTGCAGGAAGGGTGAGAGTGACGCGCTCCACCGGCGGAGATGCTTTCGCACCATCCACTGCCAAAACCCATCGGTCCATCTCTTCCAGGGCCGCTTCACCGGGAAAAAGAGAGGCTGTATGACCATCCTGTCCTAAACCCAGTAAGACCAGGTCAAAAGAAGGAAAGTAGGGCTCTTGCTCACTTCCAACAGCGGGGGGGAAGAACTTACGGAGGATCTTCTCATATTCTTCTGCAGTAGTCTGGGCAGAGCCGATTTCGGTAGGAACTCGATTTATGTTCTCTGGTGGTAAGTCAACCTTAGAGATCAGGGATTCAAAAGCCAGGGAAAAATTGCTGTCAGGATGATCGGGCGGTAGAAAACGTTCATCCCCCCAAAAAAGGTGGGTGTGTTGCCAGTCTATACTACTCGCAATGGGTTGGCTTGCCAGTTCTTCATATAGCAAACGGGGAGTACTTCCTCCGGAAAGGACGAGGGTGAAGACAGCTCTGTCTTCTATGGCTCCCTTGGCAATTTTGCAAATGTACTCTGCGGCTGCCCGACTCAGATCCGAGAGATTCGGAAAACAGCGTATTTCCGGTTTCATTCTGATACAGAAATCTCGTAATATTTCTTGGGTTGCACTAAATGTGCGAGCGGGGATAAACCCCGCCCCTACAATTTATCAACGCCAGTTATCTGTTCAGATTTATCCGTCGCCAACATTGGTTAATTTCTTTGGCTTCCGAAATCGCCACCCTGCTCCAATTGCCTTTTTTCCGTTTCGCCGTTCCCCCGTCTCACCCTGTCCCCATCTCTCCGCATCTCCGCGTCCGCCGTGTTGCGCCTGAAACTCAACCGCCTATCGAGCCACCTCAGGTAAACCCTGCACCAGCAGTGCAGGTGTAGCAGTGGTGTGACACCGCAATCGGCTCGCCGGGCTTGGGCAGTTCCTTCAACTCAGAGATATGGGTCCTTTCCCCACCCATATACAGGCCAACTGCCTGATTGAAATCACAATCAAAAACATAGCCGTCCCAGGAAACGGAGATTAGGGAACGACACATGAGATCTTCGATAGCGCAAGGGTTGAAGCTGGTGGCGAGCTTGTGCAGGTATGTCTCAAGATTTCCAGATCTCTCCAGCCACTGGCGGAATCTACCCAGGGGCACATTGGCGAAGGAAAAGAGATTGTTGAAAACTATCCCCCATTTATCTTGCAAAACCTGACAAAATCTCTTTTCCAGCTCCTGTTGAGAAGAAGGCAAGAAGGCACCCGTGGGGTTGGAAACTAAATCAAGCTCTAGCCCGGAGTTAGGTTGACCATACCCCAGTCCATTCAATTTCTTGAGAACATCTATGGATTCCTGAAAAACACCTTTTCCCCGCTGCGACTCTGCCTGCGCCTCATTGAGGGACGGAAAAGAGGCCACAACCACCACTCGATTGTCCCTGCACAAGTTCATCAGCTGATCTCGGTCATCAGCCACAAGAGCTGTCAAGTTTGAGCGGAGCATCAGTCTTGGCGTCAGAGGGGAAAGTCTTTCGATAATATCCATCAGATTGGGATTCATCTCCGGGGCGCCACCAGTGATGTCAATAATCCCAAAAGGGAACCTCTGAGCTAAGGACACAACCTGGTCTACGGTCTCTGCGCTCATCACCTCTTCACGGTTGGGACCTGCATTCAGGTGACAGTGGCGGCAGGTTTGATTGCAAAGCAAACCCACATTAATCTGGAGGGTGGTGGTTTCTTTCCGGCTCAAATTGAGGCCATGCTTTGCCAGGGTCTGTCGAAAAGGCTCTACGGGCAGCCTCTTTTCGAAAATTTCTGAACCATTCTGCAACGATTGCGCCTTTTGCGCCATTTCTCTTCCCATTTTCGCTTTTGTCGAACATTCTCCGGTAAATACTGCTACTGAACACCATACCCAGTTTTCCGCCCGTCAATAGTCTCGGGATGGGCGTGATCAGCAACCAGCCTTCAGCTTTCAGTAAAAAACTTTTGACATCACGAGCTTAGACTGACGGCTAAGCGCTTATGACTGAAAGCTCCATCCCAAGATTTCTGATTTCCGGATGGACACTAGTTAGTCACCCCAGCGCTTTATTTCTTACAACGGAGAATTAAAAATTGCTTCCGCTAATAAAGATACCCGACTCTCACATGTCAGGCGAGCACCCTACAACGATATTTTCTTGGCAACATTCCGCATCTGGACGCCGTGCACCAAGGATGATCCCCCGCGAATGGCTGTCGCCACATGAATGGCCTCGGTCATTTCGTCAATGTTGGAGCCCTTTTCCAAACAGTCCTGGGTATAAGCATCGATACAGTATGGACATTGAACAGTGTGGGCCACGGCCAAGGCTATGAGAGACTTTTCCCGCGCAGTGAGCTCACCCTCAGCGAAAACAGCTGCGTAGTAGTCAAAGAATTTCTTGGCTAACTCAGGAGCCCCCTCGCCAATCTCTTCGAATTTGAGCAGATCCTGCGGGTGGTAATAGGTTTCCATTGTTTTATCCCTCCTCTGAAGGATTGTGCTCATTTTCATCAATGATCAGTTTCATCCACGGCAGAGCGGCCTTGGGTCCCCAACTTCCCGATTCGTATGAGTGCAGACGCTCCCCTCGATCACCACAAGTTTCACAGTCCTGTAAAATTGGGGTCAGAAACGACCAGCTGAGCTTCACCCCATTATTGCTCCAAAAGAGCATCTGGTCGCCCTGGATACAATCCAGCAAAACCTTTTCATATGCTTCAAGACTGGGGCCACTGTAGTTCTGGTCATACTGGAAGTCCAGAGTCACAGGTCGCAAGCAGTTCCGAGCTCCGGGGTACTTGGTCTGAAAAGTCAAGGTGATTTTCTCTTGGGGATAAATCCCCAGAACCAGCCGGTTGGCCAGGATCTCATCGCCGAGTATATTTTGAAACATAGAATGGGGAACTCTCTTGAACTGAACTATTATGCGGGTAATTTTCCGGGCTAGCCTCTTACCGGAGATCAAATAGAAGGGAACGGACCGCCAACGCCAATTGTCAATGAAAACCCGCATCATGGCAAAGGTTGGGATAAGTGAGGATGAACTCACTCCCGGCTCTTCTCGGTATCCGGCGACCTCTGAGCCGTTGATAATCCCAGGTCCATACTGTCCTAGAATCAGATTATCTGTTTGCTTAGCCCCCTCAAGGGGTTTAAAAGACCGGAATACTTTAGCTTTTTCTTCCCGCACCCGGTCAGCCTCGAAAAGGGAAGGCGGCTCCATGGCAGTTAGCGACAGTACCTGCATCATATGGTTCTGGAACATATCCCTGATTACACCGGCCTGCTCATAATAGCCGGCTCGGTTTTCAACCCCCAGCTTTTCTGAGGCAATGATTCCCACATAAGCGATATAGCTACGGTTCCAGATGGGTTCAAAAATGGCGTTGGCAAAACGAAACATTAAAATATTCTGCACCGTCTCTTTGGCCAAATAGTGATCGATTCTGAAGATCTGGTGTTCCTGGAAACTCCGGTGCAGAGTTTGATCCAGCTCCATTGCTGATTGCAGATCCCGGCCAAATGGCTTTTCCACTACTATACGGGACCAGCCTTTTCCATTCTCACCTTCTTGAGCAAGTCCGGACTTTCCAAGCATTTCTGCAATCACCGGATAAAGAGACGGAGGAACTGCCAGATCAAATACTCTGTTTCCTGCTGTATGATACTTCTCATCCAGCTTTCTGAGATATCCTGCCAATTCCACATAGGAGTCCAGTGAATCGTAGACCACCGGTTGATAGTAGAGGTTGGCGGCAAACTCTTTCCATCGAGCAAGATCAGCCCTTGCTGCAGCCTCACAGCTTTCTCTTAGTTTCTGTCTGAACTCTTGGTGGCTCATGGATGTTCTGCTGGCGCCGACTATGGCAAAAGGTTTTGGCAGCCCATCGTGCAGGTAGAGGTTGTAGAGGGCCGGCACCAGCTTTCTGGCGGTTAGGTCACCGGACGCCCCAAATATGACAATGGTGCAGGGATCCAAAGGTCCTATCCTGATACACTCCTCCGCGGGGATGTCCACGGCGGGAGCTTTGGCTCTTACTCTGGTCATTTGCTCTCCATATTGATCATCGAACATTGCAGTCGTCCCATCTACCAAGCCCCATTTTTAATCATTCATCGATTGGAATGCAAAAGGCACAGGGCGCAAGGCTCAAGGCGTAAGGCATAAGGCCATAAGGCGAGAGAAATCGAGGCTGAAAGCCGCTCCCACAAACAGCATCTATAACACTAATCCTGTGGGAGCGGCTTTCAGCCGCGATTTAACGTTCGAGGGAACAATTCATAATCTGAGCAACAGACCTTTATGCCTTAAGTGGTGACATAAGTTGGCGATTCATTCTCGATTTCTTCGATCTTAGCGAGCCTCCGAACGTGTCGCTCCTCGCCGGTGAAACTGGCTGCAAGAAAGGCTGCGACCAGTTCCTTGGCAAGTTCCTCTCCTATAACCCGGGCGCCCAGACAAAGAACATTGATGTCATCGTGCTCCACACCTTGATGGGCAGAATAGGTGTCATGGCACAGGCCAGCGCGGATGCTTGACATTTTGTTGGCAGCAACACAGGCCCCTACCCCACTGCCGCAGATGAGGATACCCCTATCCGCCTGTTGTTGTTGAAGTGCCTTACCTATGGCGCGGGCGAAATCTGGGTAATCAACGGGCTCCTCGTTATGAGTCCCAAGATCTAATATCTCAAAACCCGCTTCTTTCAGATAGGCCGCCATCTTTTCTTTGAGCTCGAATCCAGCATGGTCTGATGCAAGGGCGATAGGTTTCACAAGAAGCTCCAAACCCAGATTATTGTCAATTAGAACAACCTTACCGGGCGGAAATCAACCCCGCCCCTACATTGCGAATCCTCGATATAAAATTGTAGGGGTGGGGTTTACCCCCACCTGCAAATTCTCATATGAATTTATGCGGCTAACCTCAATGCAGCACTTCCGTTTCGGCCGGTGAGTAGAGCAGCCCTGTGGGAGCGGCTTTCCCCGGCCTGAGCCTGTCGAAGGTTTGCCGCGATCATCGTGGCTAGAGGCCACTCCCACAACAGGAACAATTTCAGCCATTTGTTTTCACGCTATGCGCTCTGCGCTTGACGCTATGCGAATTATTACTTCCCAATCAATTTCTTCGCTCTTTGAACTACGTTCTCAACAGTAAAACCGTACTGCTTGAAGTTCTCGTTCGCGGGGGCGCTGGCCCCAAACTTATTGATGCCGATGATATCCCCACCATCACCTACCCATTGGTGCCAGCCCAGTGAAACGCCCATTTCCACGGCGAGTCTCGGCTTTACCTCAGGAGGTAAGACCTCATCTTGATACTCCTGCGGTTGCTTCAAGAATAGTTCCCAACAGGGCATACTTACCACCCTGGCATCAATACCTTCTTTTGCCAAGGTCCCTTGCGCCTCCACTATAAGCGACACCTCCGAGCCCGATGCCATGAGAATGATATCTGTTGCGCCACTTTTCTCCCTAGAGAGGACATATGCACCTTTGTACAGTTCTTCAGCACTAGCCATTTTATCCCGGTCAAAAATAGGCAGTCCCTGCCGGGTGAGTACCAGCATGGTGGGCCCATCAGTGCGTTCCATGGCAGCCCGCCAAGCAAAGGCAACCTCGTTGGCATCCGCAGGACGGATAACGTGGAGAGCTGGCATAGCCCGTAACGAGGCCAGATGTTCTATTGGTTGGTGAGTGGGCCCATCTTCGCCAACCCCAATGGAGTCATGCGTCATCACATAAATTACCGGCAGCTCCATAAGTGCAGACAACCGGATAGCCGGCCTGGCATAGTCTGTAAATATGAAAAAAGTGGCTGCGTAAGGACGTATCCCTCCGTGGAGCGCCATGCCCGAACAACAGGCGACCATGGCATGTTCGCGCACACCCCAAGCAATGTTTCGTTTAACATAGTTTTCTTTTGAAAAGTAGGTTGAGTCACCAATCAGGGTCTTGGTGGATGGCGCCAGGTCGGCACTCCCTCCCAAAAGCCAGGGAATTTTATCAGAAAAGCTAGTGAGAACCTTGCCTGAGGCCACCCGGGTGGCCATGGGACCGTCATCGCTGGTGAAATTGGGAATGTTGTCATCCCACCCGGAGGGAAGAGTGGAGTTCAAGGATTGCTGAAACTCACCAGCTAGCTCAGGGTAAGCCTCCTTAAAGGCAGAGAATCCTTCGCTCCACTCCGCCTCCAGTTTTTCGCCTCGCTCTACAGCCCGGTTCATGTGAGCCAGGGCCTCTTCCGGCACCAGGAAAGTTTCATCCTCTGGCCAACCGTAAGCCTTCTTGGTCAGTTTCACCTCGTCTTCACCCAACGGCTCGCCATGCGCCTTGGCGGAATCCTGTCTGTTGGGGGAGCCGAAACCAATGTGCGAGCGAACGATGATGAGCGATGGGCGCGTTTCTTCTTCTCTCGCTATGGTGAGAGCATCTGCCAAAGCGTCAAGGTCATTTGCCTTATCACCGAGATCCTGTACGTGCCATTGGTAGGCTTCGAAGCGCTTGCCCACATCTTCTGAAAAAGTAAGATTAGTGTCTCCCTCTATGGTTATGCGGTTGTCGTCGT
>WOR8_10008742_pt1 | contig 13258 bp, 12 predicted proteins | sample DeeMarSeWOR38_10_FD_19890 | JGI IMG/M metagenome (IMG submission 19890) | reverse complement strand
CCACATTGACTGGAACGTGACCGCCCGAACGAACTCTCTTCACGTGCGCCAATACGTTGAAGATCGTGATATTACTGCCTGGTTCCTGGTGGACCTAAGCCCTTCTATGGGATTTGGCCCGGCTGGGCGTCCCAAAGAATCTGTGTTGATCGACCTGGTCACAACCCTATCCCGTCTTTTGACTCGCAGCGGGAATCGGGTTGGGGCTATCCTGTACAAGGGATATGTCGAGCGCACCATTCCGCCGCGCAGTGGTCGCATCCAGGTGTTGCGCCTGACGCGCGAACTGCTCAAGGAGACAGAATCTCCGGTCAAGGAAATGACCGATTTGAATGTGCTGTTGGATGCCGGGTTGAACACGTTCAAAAGACGTTCGCTGGTTTTCGTGATTTCTGACTTTATTAGCGAACCGGGTTGGCCGCAACGATTATCCCTGTTGAACCGTCGACATGAGATGATCGGCATCCGCTTGTGGGATCCGCGCGAAGTGGAATTGCCTAATGCTGGATTGCTTCTAGTGGAAGATTCTGAAACGGGAGAACAACTCCGGGTGGATACCAGTGACCCTGAATTCCGGCGTCGCTTTTACGCGGCCGCGGAGAGTCGTAAAGGGGAATTGAAAGAAAGCCTGAAACGAGCTGGTGTCGATTTGTTTGCTGTCTCTACAGAAGAAGATTTGGTCGGCGCAATTGTGCGCATGGCGGCGTTGCGCAAGAAACGAAGAAGATAGAGCGATGACCTTCATCTGGCCCTGGATGCTCATTAGCCTGGTTCTAATCCCGCTTTTTGTTTGGGGATATTTCCGGTTGCTTGGTAAACGGAGGCAGGCCGCAGTAGCGTTGGGACCGCTTGGGTACGTCCAGAGCGAAACAGGCCAGATCCCGGGTAGAAACCGTCATATTCCACTGGTCATTCTATTGATCGGGCTGGCGTTGTTGCTGATTGGCCTGGCTCGCCCGGAGATGTATGTTGACCTGCCGCGCGTGGAGGGCACTGTTATCCTGGCTTTTGATGTGTCCACCAGTATGACTGCGGATGACCTGGAACCGACCCGCATCGAGGCGGCCAAGGCGGCTGCCAGGGCTTTTGTGGAGGACCAACCCAGCACGGTCAAAATTGGTGTGGTGGCATTCAGCAATGGCGGCCTGGTGGTACAGCCGCCAACGGACGATTCGGCGGTCGTGCTGGAAACCATTGAGCGGCTCAGCCCGCAAGGTGCAACATCACTTGGGCAGGGAATCTTCAGTGCGCTGAATGCCATTGCCGGGGAATCTATCTCGATTGATCCGGAAATTCTCGAAGAAGAATCGCCCTCGGTGGATATTGGATATTACCCTTCGGCAGTGGTTCTGTTGCTCACGGATGGCGAAAATACCGCATCACCAGATCCGTTAGCAATCTCCCAACTGGCGGCAGAAGCCGGAGTGCGAATTTACCCGGTTGGGATAGGCAGCCCGGAGGGCACAATTTTACAGGTTGAAGGCTTCAATGTTTTAACACAGCTAAATGAGCCGATTTTGCGGGAGATCGCCAGTGTGACTAACGGCGCATATTACCATGCCGATGACGAGGAAACTCTGCGCGAGATTTATGAAAATGTGGATTTGAGATTGACAATCGCTGGAGAAAAAACAGAGGTGACAGCCGTATTAGCTGGCATCAGCCTGGCTTTTTTCCTGCTTGGTGGTGCTTTGTCCCTGTTCTGGTATGGGAGAATGCCATTATGAAATTCCTGTGGCCCTGGCTTTTATTGTTGCTCCTGCTCGTTCCACTGCTGATCGCGATTTATGTCTGGATTTTGCGACGGAGACGTAAATACGCCGTGCGTTATTCCAGTCTTTCGCTTATCCGCGCGGCACTGCCCAAACACACCTGGTGGCGTCAGCATTTGCCGTTCGCCTTGTTTTTAATTGGTGTGGCCTTCCTTTCTGCTGCTGTGGCGCGTCCGGTCGCCGAAGTGGAGGTTCCTCTCAGCCGCACCACCATTGTCCTGGCAATCGATATTTCTCGCAGCATGTGCGCCACGGACGTACCTCCCAACCGTCTGACGGTGGCGCAAGATGCGGCGCTGGCTTTTGTCGACGAGCACCAATGACAAAGACGTTTTGAAAGATGCCATCAGGAATTTCACCACCTCGCGCGGTACGGCCATCGGCAGTGCAACGCTCAAAGCCATTGACGCAATTGCCGAGGTGAATGAAGCTGTAACTCCCAGTGGATTTGTTATAGGAGTCGATTCTGAAGAGCCTTCTTTACCCCTGGTCGAAGATTTTTACCAACCCGATATCATCGTGGTGTTGACAGACGGCGCGAACACGCGCGGACCGCTGCCGCTTGATGTTGCCCTGCAGGCCGCGGACCGACAGGTACGAGTTTACACAATTGGTTTTGGCTCGAATGATCCCGGGCAAATGGTTTGCACGCCAGCGCAATTGGGCAGTGACTTGTTCGATGAAGGCTTTGGTGGTGGAGGCGGCTTTTTTGGCGGCGGCGGAGGTGGCGGATTTCGCCGCTTCCTGCTTTTGGATGAAGGCACCTTGCAGGGTATGGCCGATATCACCGGCGGCACTTATTACCGGGCTGAAGATGCGGAGCAACTCTACGAGGTCTTTGTCAATTTGCCCACTGAGATCGTGCTTCAGAAAGAGCGCCTGGAGATCAGCGCTCTCTTCTCAATTTTAGGTGCTGCGTTTGTTGCGATTGCGGTCTGGTTATCTCTCGTTTGGCATCGCTTCCCCTAAAACAGTCGTTTACACAATCAGCCTCTTTTCAGGATTTCACTGGTCTCGACCAACACGTCGAAGGCGCGATCGGCGATTCCAACCGAAGCAGGCCCAAGTCCGCAGGCTGGTGCGAGGATGCTTCTGGATGCGAATTCGTCTGGGCGGATGGTGACACCACGTTTCGCAGCTTTCTCGCAGATCAGCCTGACTCCGTCTCGTAGCTTTTTCGCCAGTGATTGGGGACTCTCGTCAAAGATTTGCCCGGTGTTGGGAATCAATCCCCAGCAGACTGCGCCGCCGCGATCTAGAAATTCCCGCAACTCGACCGGATACAAAGCCAGGTTTTCGATGTAGCTGTAGGCGTCCAGGTTGAGGATGTCCACCTGGGTGCTGAGCAGCAGGCCCCAATCGGTATTGCCGCAGCAGTGTGTGCCCGTTATCGCACCGGCGGCGTGCAGCGCCTCGTAGACTTCGTCCAGCCAGGCGATGACCTGCTCGCGACTCAGGCTTACGTAGGCCGAGCCGAAAGAGGCCATGTAAGGCTCGTCGACGAACAGAATAACTTGGTCGCTTACTTCTTGCAATTGCTCGATTTGCCAGCGTGCGTTGAAAGTCATGTGCTTGACCAGCACATCCACATAAACATCGTTGTACATACAGGCGCGCCCTTCCTGGTCAGTGACCGTCAGCCCGAAGCTGATAGGCCCCATGATCTGCCCTTTAGCGTATTTGACCGGGCTTTCTTTGAGCGATTCAAGCAAAATATAGAACCCCAGGGCGTAGTCTGGGTGCAGGGCGAAGTCGTCTACATCGTCATCTAGAATAGCTTGATAGAAACGCTCAAGCGCGGAATCGAATTCAGCGGCGCTGGTATCAATAATGGCCTTCTCTTTTTCTTCCAGCATCACAGCGCCGGGTAGGGTGGGGGCATACTGGGTGTAGATGTTCTCGCGGAAGGTGAGGTAGTTGAATTCAGGCATTGGTCTCCTTTTGAGATATTATACAAAAAAGAAAACTTTCTGCCTGTATAATTATGATGAATAAATCATGAAAACTCACGTGCATCAAGTTATCCAATTCGGTATTATTTTTGTCTTTTGCTTCGGTGCATCAGTTTATATAGGTCAGGATTTTCCGCTCTTCCTGCTTATGATCATTGCTGCGGGGATATATAGTTTCGTCAGGGGAAAGTCAACAAAGGTTCCCCTGCGGCAGGGGACAACTAAGCTTTCCTATCAGGAATTTGACGCGTGGGCGCGCCGGAACTGCGGCAAAATGAGCGATCAATCCTTATACTCCAGAACCGACCTGCACTGGTCGGAGCAGCTTTCGATCATGTCCGTGGAGTCGTATGCAGCGCGCCACTGCAAAGAACCTTCCCGGGGCATGATCAGATTGGCGTTTGTGGCCCTATTGCTGGGACTGTTTATTTTTGTGCCATCGATTCATAATGCATATTACAGGCTTGGCCCAGACAGAATACCGTTCATTCAACTGGTGTGGGGGTTGGGGATGGGACTGGCTGCGGGGAACGCGGCAGGGGGATTCTATCGATGGCTTCGTGGTGCCGTCTGGATTTGAGCCCCGATCGAGCCTTCGAGACTCTGTGTCTTTGGGGTATAGAAATACTTTTTAGACACTTTCCACATAACTGTTTTTGATGTTCGATCCAAAAAGGCTCATGCCGAAGATGATGATGAGCCCGCCAATGATTGTGAAGATAAGTCGGAGTACGCGCCCTTCACCTTCAATCACAGCCTTTTCAGGGTTTTCAGGTGAATAGAAGACCTTCACGCTTTCGCCTAATTCGTATGCAGGCGGACTTGAAGAGAAACTCGATTCATAAGATACGCTTTGCCCTTCCTGGGTTTTGAAACGGACCAAAGGAGCATACGCGCAGCCATCATCATCGCAGTTTTGGACAAGACTGACCACTTCTCCCTGTACTTGAATACCTTGGCGTTCCATGGTGTGTTGCCTGTATGTCAACCCGGCGCCGACGCCATAAAAGACCAGCCCGAAAAGGATGAAGCTCATAATACCCTCCGATATTCCTTCCAAACCTGATAGGGTATTATTATACAAAATGTTGAAGCTCATCAGAAAAGTGCAACGCACTTGGCACTTGACTAGAAGTTTCCCTAACACACTCTCACTATTGAAGTGCGTTGCACTTATAAAGGTTAACTAAAAGAAAGAATACTTGGCTATCACGCGGGAGGCAAAATGACGAAATTCGTTGAACTCATCTCAACTGAGCGAAACCAGGTTCTGGGCTTCCTTGGCGTATCCCTGGTTATCGCAATCCTGACCGGAATTTTGTATGTCCGCAACGCGCCTCTGTTTCAAGCGTTCTTTGGAAAGCTCAATCCCCTGCTTGTAATTCTTGGCATCATCCTTTTAGGGACGGTTCTATCACTTTTCTTCCTGTCCCGTGGATGGTTCGTGGTTCACAAGGCTGGAGAGTACAAAGGATTTCTGGTTGCCGCTGGCCTTGCAACACTGCCGGGGTTGATCATAATCCTGCTCGATCTAAAAGCTGTTTTCCCCGCAGATACCAACAGACCCTTTCCGGATTCGCTATTCTTCTACCCGATCTTTGGCTTTGTGGTGGAAGTTATCTTCCATATGCTGCCGCTGGCGTTGTTCCTGTTCATTCTGACTTCAGTTTTCAACTTAAATTTCGAGAAAATGATATGGCCTTGCATACTGGTAGTTGCATTATTAGAACCCATCTTTCAAACTGTCCTGGGGTTTTCAGAACCTTATCCCACCTGGGTGACAATCAGTGTCTTTACAAATATCTTTTTGATCAACATATTCCAGTTGCTGATTTTCAAACGCTATGATTTCCTCTCGATGTATTCATTCCGGCTGGTGTATTATGCCATCTGGCATATCGTGTGGGGGCAAATACGATTGAGTTTACTATTCTAATGGCACATGCGGCGAAGGTGTACGACTAACAAAAAAGAGACCGAGAGGCTGAACTGACCACTAAAAAGTAGACACGAAAAGAAAAGACCTCCTGTGAGAAAATACCCACAGGAGGTTTTGTTATGACAAGAAAAAAAGGCAGTACGAATTACTCGCTTGAACTAAAGCTGGAAGCGATCAGGTTGAGCGAATCTGGTCTAACTCATGCGGAAGTAACAGAGCGTTTAGGTATTCGCGATCCAAATCGTGTAAAAAACTGGCGCTGGCAATATAAGCGTGAAGGGGTTCTTGGATTGAAAAGGCCACGGCTTGGTAGACCACCCAAGCGAGAGAACACAGAAGCTTATATTCGCCGCTTGGAAATGGAGAATGCCTTGCTAAAAAAGTTCCATACCGAATTGCGCAAGGAAGGGCTCGTCAAGCGCAATATCGGGTTATCTACAACCACCGAGAAGAATACGAAGTGAAAGCGATGTGTAGCTTCTTCGGCATCTCACGAGCCGCCTATTATGCCTGGGTGAAGGGTATTGGGAAACCTGACAAAGATGCTGAGCGGATGAGATTGGTACAGAATGCTTGGGACAAATCTCGTAAAACCTATGGCTATCGACGCGTCACAATCTGCCTACAGCAACAAGGGCACAAGATCAATCACAAGGCTGTTTTACGCTTGATGAACAAGCTAGGTGTTCGTTCTGTCGCCAGAAAGCCCAAGCAGTACAAAAGAAAGAGCCAGGATGTTTATCATCATTATGGCAATGTTCTTGATCGTGATTTCTCTGCAACAGCACCTAATCAGAAATGGGTTACAGACATTTCCTACATCCCTACGCAGCAAGGTTGGGCTTATCTGTCCACGATTAAGGATCTCTTCGATGGTTTCATTGTTGCTCATAAGCTGGGCAGAAAGAATTCAATTGAATTAGTCAAAGACACTCTCAAGCAAGCCATGCATAAAGAAAAGGTCACTGATGGACTGCTACTCCACAGTGACCAGGGACATCAATACACTTCCAATCCGTATTTTGTCCTGACTACAGCATATCATATCCAGCAATCTATGTCCCGACGCGGAAACTGCTGGGACAACGCACCAATGGAAAGCTTCTTTGGTCATTTCAAGGAAGAAGCACTGCGCCAACATCCGACGCCAACGTTTCAGGATGCACAAGAGATTATTGATGAATATATTGCATTCTACAACTACGAGAGGATACAATTAAAAACAAGACAGACACCTTATCAAACCAGGTGCCTGTCTCAATAAACCACTGCGGGGTCTTTTCTTTTTTGTGTCTTATCTATTGGGTGCAGTTCAGGGTTAGCAACCTCAAAGGTCGTTTCATTTTCTCACATGCAATCAGTTTTACACTACGGTCTCGCCTCGCCAAGCGTTACGGATACCGTAATTTCTTCGTTCTCGCGTAAGACCCCGATGTCTACTTGTTCCCCGGGTTGGTAATTGAATAGCGTATTCAGGTAAGAAATATCTTCGCCTAAGGCATATTCTCCCAGGCTCAAGATGATGTCGCCGCGCTGGATGCCTGCCTGCGCAGCCGGGCTTCCTGAGAAAACCTGGGTCACGTACGCGCCCCATTCCGTGCCGAGGCGATAGCGCCGTGCAATAGGCGGGGTGATGTTCTGCCAGTTCACGCCCAGATAAGGCCGGGCAAAATAACCTGTTTCGATGATGCGCTGGGCGATCAAGCTGACCGTATTGGATGGCACCGCGAAACCCAAGCCCTCAACCACCGCGCTGTTCCCGTTCCCGCCCCGTACGATCAGGGTATTGATCCCGATCAGTTCCCCGTTCAAGTTGACCAGCGGCCCGCCTGAATTGCCCTGATTGATGGCTGCATCCGTTTGAAGCAGGTCTTCCATGAAGAAGCCGTTACCGGCGTCCAGCATGCGACCGGTGGCGCTGATCACACCCACCGTGACTGTGTTGCGGAACTCACCCAGCGGCGACCCGATGGCGATGACCGTTTCCCCGGATTTCAGGTTGTCTGAATTGCCAATGGTGACCACGGCTGGCATTTGACCATCTGCTTTAAGCACGGCCAGGTCGGCGAAGATGTCGGTGCTGATGATCTGTGCCAGTAGTTGTGTCCCATCTGACAAAATGACAGAAACATCGGTAGTATCTTCAACCACATGATTGTTGGTGACGATAAACCCATCGGGCGAAATGATCACGCCGCTGCCGCTGGATTGCCCATCCGGTGTGCGGCCAAAAAATGTGTTTTTCCCGGGTACGGTGCCGACCACCGTTACCACTGCCGGGCCGACCTTTTCAACGGTCTGCGTGATAGCAGTTTCGATTTCTGTATTGGAGATTTGCAGCGGTGCGGGCACCTCCGAAAATGCCGGTGCACTGCTGATTTCCTGGGATTTTGCAAATTCTAAAACTACGCGTCCACCCACGATAGCGCCAACTGTAGCACTGACAATTGCCACGATGCCCACAAATAACACATACAATACGCGTTTCCAGTTCATTCTGCTTTTCCTTTCACAGCATATGGACGATTTGCCACATTAAAATTTTACGCTCTAGGGTTAAATGAGGCTTAGACCAGTGTAAGAAACGTGTATGAGCTATTTAAAAATATTGTGTGCATGTTTTCGCGAAATCTCAATTTCCACTTAGCCAATAATGCTCACTAACTTGATGGTATTTTTGGCTCCTTGTAACTATACAAGAAGTTTTATATTATAGAATGGATTATTCTTTTACTTGGAGCTTTTCATCCAAATATTGTCAGGAAGGGTGTCATGTTGAAAAATATTAAAGACAAAAATTATATTCTGAAACTCCGGAAAACCTTACTGTACTCTCGCATGAGGCAATACTTTCCCATGTCTGAGGAAGAAATTGTTGATGATCGCAACAGCCTGGATGTAGTAGATGCTCTTACAATAGACTGGCCTACCCATGTAGAAAAACCCAAAATTGGAATTGTACAAGATCGGGGACCCTACCCGAAGTGGACCAAGTATTGCCGGTTTTTGGAGCACAATTCGTTTGAATATGAGATCTACAACATCCATGCGCATGACTGGATTGAGAGAGCGAAGGAATTCGATATCATACTGGGGTTCTTTCGTAGTGAGTTCTGGCACTTGCAGGAAATGCAGGAAAAGTATTTCTTTTTAGAAACATATCTGGGTAAAACAACCTATCCATCATCAGGGCACGCAAATTTGTATGAGAACAAAAAACTCGAAGCATATATTGCTGCATCCCACAACCTTCCATTTGCAAACGCCTATGTGTCATACGATAAAGAGGATGCCCTACATCTGGTTGGAACCTTGAAATATCCGTTTATATCCAAAATTGTTCCGGCATCAGGCTCAATGGGAGTGGAAATGGTAGACAATCCAACCCAGGCCCGAAAAATTGTTGAACAGGCGTTTTCCAGAAATGGCAGAAGGACATTTTACAATTCCTTTCGACAAAAGAATTACATTTATTTTCAAGAGTATATTCCCAATGATGGTTATGATGTTCGGGCGATTGTGGTGGGCGATAAGTGGGGTTTTGGATACTACCGGAAGGTGTTAGATGGTGATTTCAGGGCATCTGGAATGGATATGGTTGAAAAAAGAGAATTGCCTGAAGAGTCTTTAAAAATAGCCCGACAAGTCAATGACATTGTCAAAAGCCCAATGCTGGCTGTGGATATGGTGTATGGTCTGGATGGGCAATACCATATTATTGAGTTTTCTCCCACTTTTCTGATGAGACAGCCCGACCAAACGCTAAATGAGGGAGTTCCCGGGTATTATGTATTTGATGATGGTTCATATCACTTCGAAGCCAAGAGATATTGGCCTCACGATTTGTTCCTTTCGGAATTTCTTTTGAATCATTATTTACCAAAGCGTCTTTGAACTTGGTTATGTGGTAAATTTCGTATTCCTTACAAGGCAACGGTGGCTGTTATCTTTGTTGCTTGAATTAAAAGCCTCCCCGATCTATATGCTCAGGGAGGCTGATTGCTAATCGCTAAAAGCTAACAGCTATGCCGTTTCCAAATATCGTTCCACTTCCCAATCCGAAACGGATGTGCGGAAGGCATCCCACTCTTCCCACTTGGCGCGCGTGAAGGCCTCGTAAATGGTCGTGCCCAGGGCCGATTTCAACACTTCGCTCTTGTCCAACTCGGTCAGCGCTTCGGCCAGCGAACCAGGAAGTTCGCCGACGCCCATCTTAGTACGTTCAGCTTTGTCCAGCTCATACAAATTGACGTTGTTGAGGGGTTCGGCCGGGGTCATCTCCTTTTCGATGCCATCCAGCCCGGCGGCCAGCATCGCGGCAAAGGCCAGATAAGCGTTTGAAGACGGGTCGGGGAAGCGCAACTCGGCGCGCACCGACTTCGGGCGCCCCTCGTTGTAGCGCGGGATGCGGATCAGCGCCGAACGGTTGATCTGCGCCCAGCCGATGTAGACTGGCGCTTCGTATCCCGGCACCAGGCGTTTGTAGGAATTCACTGTTGGCGAGACCAAAGCCGCTAACGCACGGGCATGCTTTAATTGTCCGGCGATGAAGCCGTAAGCAATCTTCGAGAGCTTGAACTCGTCTGCATCATCGAAGAACAGGTTGTTGCCGTCCCCATCGAACAGCGACTGGTGGCAGTGCATCCCGGAACCGTTGATGCCGTAAATAGGCTTGGGCATAAACGAGGCCACAAGTCCATGTTTGGCGGCGATGGCCTTGACAGTATACTTCAGCGTCATCACGTTGTCGGCAGCCCGAAGCACATCCGTGAAGCGGAAGTCGATCTCGTGCTGGCCGAGCGCCACTTCATGATGACCGACCTCGATCTCCAGTCCCATGTTGTTGAGCGCATCCATCAATTCGGTGCGCACACGCACAGCCTCATCGCTGGGCGAAAAATCGAAATAACCGCCTACATCATGCGGCACGGGGTGGACGCTGCCGCTGTTATTCTCAGCGCGTTTGAACAGGAAGAATTCCGGTTCGGGGCCGATGTTCAAGGTCCAGCCACGATCGGCAATTTTGGCGCGCAGCCGTTTCAGGGTCCCGCGCGGGTCGCCCTCGAACGGGTCACCATCCGGGGTGTAGATATCGCAGAAGACCCGCCCGCGTTTGCGTTCCTCAGCGGCCCAGGGCAGCACCGCATAAGTGTCGGGATCGAGCACCAGGCGCATGTCCGATTCCTGGATGCGCGCGAAGCCTTCCACGGAAGAGCCGTCAAACCACACACCTTCTTCCAACGCGCCTTCGAGCCCTTTGATGGGCATATCCACCGATTTGACTGCACCGGTCACATCTGAAAATTGCAGTGAGATGAACTTGAGGCTGTCTTCTTTTATACGTTTGAGTAAATCATTTGAATCCATTTTTTATCTCCTATTGTGGACGCTTGCGCTTCGGAACGCTTCCGAGCCTGCTTCCGTTAAAATGACCGAGTCTTTATCTCAGGCGATCACTCGGCGACCGCCACCTGGGCCTTATCTTGCTGCGAGCCTTTTGGCTTGCGTTTGGTCTGGTTGATCAACGCTACCGAGCCGATGATGATTAGCCCCGCCACCAGGATGCGGGCGTTGATAATTTCATCTGCCAGCCACGCGCCCAGAAAAACAGCCACCAGCGGGTTGACGTAGGCATACGTTGCTACTAGCGACACCGGCGCGTTTTTCAACAGCCAGATGTACGAGACAAACCCAATCAGCGAGCCAAAGGTGATCAGGTAGAGCAGCCCCAGCCAGGAGCGAGTGGAGACTCTAGTGATGTCAAAACCATTCCATTCGCCAATGAGGCCGCTAAAAGCAACGATCACCATACCGCCTGCCAGCATTTCTGCTCCGGTTGCCATTAATGAAGAAGATGGTAGGTCGGCGCTGCGGCTGTAAATTGAACCCACAGACCACAGGAAAGATGCCAGGAGCAATACACCAATGCCCAGCGAATTCAAGGATTGGGTGTTTCCGGTTAGTTCAGTTGGACCCACAAGTAGAAAAATGCCGCCAAAACCAATCAACAACCCCAGGATAACTTGCCAATTTGGTTTAACCCCACCAGGCCGCAGCGCCTCGATCATTACCAGCCACATAGGGACAGAACCAATGATAAGCGCAGCGATGCTGGATGGTACCTGTTGCTCGGCGAATGAAAGTAGCCCATTACCTCCTAGTAGTAGCAGGATGCCAATGATCGTTGTCGAACGCCATTGGCGCTTTGTGGGCAGAGCATCTCCAACTGAATATCGCCAGACCAGCAATATCATTCCAGAAACCAGAAATCGTACGCCAGCAGATAAGAATGGTGGGATGGTTTCAACTGCAAAGTGAATCGCCAGGTATGTCGAGCCCCAAACGATATAGAGTGAAAGTAAAGCCAGCCAGATTTTTGTTTTCATTCTTTCCTTTTTCACCCTCCCGAAGGACATCGGGACGATGTGAGCGGAGCCGCCCAGAGTTTATCGAAGGACGGGCGCAGTCGAAGGGTAAAAACTACAATGCAATAGCGCTTCGACTAGGCCTCATTTGGCCCTCCGCTTAGCAATTAAAACTCTCTAATGCCTCACCCAACTTTCCTCAGCCTGCAAGGCCCGCACCGCATGAGGTTGGATCTTGCGATAGACATCGGCAGGCCTATTGCCATTCAGCAAATCGTCAACGGAAATCCCAAATTGACGCTGGTTTTCCTCCAGGTAAGGTATGATTAATTCCCAATCGCGCTCTTCCATGGGCGCAAACTCCCCGCCGTTAAGTTGATCCTCGCCGAGAATGCCCTTTGGGTCGCGGACGTAGATGCATCCACCAGACGCCAGGGAGAACAGGTTGCCGCCAGGATAAGGTTCGTCCAGATCGACGATCTCACCCTGGTCATTAACGCGAATCCCGTTCAGGATGACGAAGCCGCCATCGTGATGTGGGTCACCAGCCATGAAAGATTCAGCCAGATAGTCAAGACAGGTGCCGTTGATGACCACGCGCGGCTTCCCGACGGCGTTGATCATCGGCCGCCCGGCTGCATTCCCCAGGATGTAAACCTGACCGCCCTTGGCTGCATAGCCGAAGGTCTGGCCGACATCGCCATGCACAACCAGTTTTCCGGACTTCATGATCTGGCAAAGCTGATCCTGTGCGTTGCCGTGCACGTGGATTTCCATCCCGTCCAGGCCGGATGCCAGGTAATCGCCGGATGAGCCGTAGACATCGATACGAACACCGTTTGAGTTTACGCCGAAGCCGTTGCCAATGAAACGGTGTCCGCGCGCGTTTGCGATGATGAAGTTACTGAAACCGCGTTTGTGCAACTCCACCAACAGGTACGCGACCGAATGTTCTCCTTCAGGTTGATACCCGCGCGCATCAATGATCGCAACCTGATCGGAGTGGGCAGGTTCGGGCAGCGGTCGATCCGGGGATACGAATTCGTATGATTCAGATGGGGTCTCTTTGATTCCATCGAATATCTGCTTCAAGGCTTCGTCACACAGTGCAACCAGACTGCTCCGGCGCATTTTCCCGGTTGGGTAACGACGGTCGATCAGGTTGGTGAGTGTCTGGATGGATCGCTTCCTTCCGGCATCCAAGCCTGCGGCCTCTTCAAGCGCAGCCAG
>WOR8_10007236_pt1 | contig 13261 bp, 11 predicted proteins | sample DeeMarSeWOR38_10_FD_19890 | JGI IMG/M metagenome (IMG submission 19890) | reverse complement strand
TGGCCGAGGCCCCGACGACGAGCACGCCGCCCTCCGCGAGCTGCTCCGGGTTGCGGTAGTCCTTCGGCGTCACCTGCCGGATGTGCCCCGGTATGGCTTCCGCGATCGCCGGAACGTTGGGGATGTTACAGGCGCCGGTGGCGATCACGACCGCCCGGCAACGCCAGGTGCCGCGATCGGTGACGACCTCGTACCCCTCTTCGATGGCCCGCACAGACGTGACCGTCGTGTGCGTCCGAACCGGTGCATCGATGACCTCGGCGTACCGCTCGATGAAGCGGATCGTCTCGGGCATCGTCCGATAGCCGTCGGGGTCGTCGCCTTCGTCCCCGTATCCCGGCAGCCGGCTCTGCCAGTTGGGCGTGAGCAGACGCAACGAATCCCAGCGCTCCGTCTTCCAGGAGTTCGCCACCTCGCCACGCTCGAGGACCACGTGGTCGATCGAGCGTTCGGCGAGGCAGCGGCTCATGGCCAGTCCGGCGTGGCCGGCTCCCAGGACGACCGCGGTCGTCCTCCTGCTTCCCATCGGGAGAATCATCGAAGGTTCCTTACCTGACCTCGACCGAGATATTGGTCGGGTTCGTGATCACGTCGTAGACGGCCGAGCGCTTCTGCGACTGGGCGACCACGGCCCGGATCTCGTCGTCGGTGGCATCGGCATCGATGTCGAAGGTGACCCGGATTCCGTCGAATCCGTTCCGGACCTCGCCGTCGATCCCGAGGATTCCCTGGATGTCCATGTCGCCCTCGAGCGTGGCCTTCACGCAGTTCAGCTGGATACCCCGGTTCTGCGCGACCGAGGCGACACCCGCCGTGAGGCAGCTCGCGAGCCCTGCCAGTACGAGCTCCACGGGCGTCGCGCCCTGGTCCTCTGAGGCGAAGATCTCCGGGTGGTCCGCATCGAAGGTGAAGGTGGTCCGGTGGCTCTGCTCTTCGCCCAGTCCGAAGAATCCCTCCACGGTGGAGCGGCTGTGCGTGCCGTTCACCCACTCGCAGGTGGCGCGCCAGGTGAACTGCGCGGCCTCGGGGGCCTGGCTCAGCGCTTCGCGCGCCGCCAGCAGTGCTTCGACGTTGACTCCGTTGTCTACCGGCTTCGTCATGGTCGTCATCGTTCGCTCCTTGTGTCGGGTGTCTCATTCCTTCGCGAAACAGCGCATCACTCACCGATGCGTGGAGCGAAGGAGAACTGTGACACACCGGCGCGAGCCGGGTCGAAGGAGGAAGCCAACATGCCCGATCCGATCCGCGACACCCGATACGATGTGATCATCGCCGGCGCCCGATGTGCCGGCGCTTCCACCGCCCTGCTTCTCGCGCGGGCGGGGCTTCGCGTTCTGGTCGTGGATCCGGCTGCTCGCGGTAGCGACACGCTGTCCACCCACGCCCTGATGCGAGGCGCGGTGCTGCAGCTGCACCGGTGGGGAGTGCTGGACGAGATTCGATCGGCCGGAACGCCCGAGATTCGGAGCACGACGTTCCACTACGGTGACGAGGTGATTTCCATCCCGATCAAGGAGCGCGACGGGCTGAACGCCCTCTTCGCCCCGCGTCGCACGGTCCTGGACGCCGCGCTGGTGGCCGCCGCGTCGCACGCCGGGGCGGAGGTCGTGCACGGCCGGGCCGTGAGCGGTCTCGTGACAGACGACCGGGGCCGGGTCATCGGCGCCCGGATTTCCGGTTCCGATCGGGAAACGGTCACGGTCCGGGCCGATCTGGTGATCGGAGCCGACGGGATCAACTCTCGCGTCGCGAGGCTGCTCGACGCCCCGGTCACTCATTCGGCTCCCCACGCCACGGCCTCCATCTACGGCTACTGGAAGGACCTCGGACTGGAGGGAAATCACTGGTACTACGACATCGGCTCGGCGGTGGGATCCATCCCGACCAACGGCGGCGAAACCTGCGTGTTCGCCTCGATTCCCCCGGCGCGCTTCGAGGCCGGGCGCCGGCAGGGGCTGGAGGACCTCTATTCCGACGTGCTGCAGGAGGTATCCGGAGACCTCGCGAGGCGGGTTGCGGAAAGTGGAGGTCCGGGCAAGCTCCGCGCGTTCGCCGGAATTCCCGGCTTCCTGCGCCAGGGTGCAGGCCCCGGCTGGGCGCTGGTCGGCGACGCCGGCTACTTCCGGGATCCGCTCACCGCGCACGGAATCTCCGATGCGCTTCGCGAGGCCGAATTCCTGGCACGGTCGGTGATCGAGGGGCGCGAGGAGGCGCTGCACGCGTATGACGAGGGGCGGTATGCGCGGGTGCGCGGGTTCTTCGAGGTGACGGACAGGATCGCCTCGTTCGACTGGGGCATGGACGAGGTCAAGGAGCACCACATGGTCCTGGCGAAGGAGATGAATGCCCTCATCGACATGCAGCGAGGATTCGGGGAGAGCGCCGCCCCCGGCTTTGCCGCGGCTGCGGTCCCCGGCGGGGTGTAGGGCGTGTGCCAGCACCGGGCTCCCGAACCCGACGGGTCCGGGAGCCGCCGCGATGTCGAACCTCAGGATGGCCGGGCCCGAGAACTCGCAGTTCTCGGCTACGTCGGCCAGCCACAGCGTGTGAGAGCCTGCGGCCAGCCCGTCGATCGTTCTCAGCTCCTGCACTCCGACCTCGTAGAATTGACCGTCGACCCCCAGTGAGTAGCCGTCCGGGTCGAGTCCGTCTCCGGTGGTCCGGACCGCGACATCGATGGAGACGGGAGCTGCCGGCTGTGAGGCCGGGGCCGAGCCCGTCTGGGCGGTCGGCCCCGTCAAGTCGTCGCCGCTGCAGGCCGACAGGGCGAACACCGCGGAGATCGCCAGGGTCGGAAGTGCGAATGCCTGTCTCATTTTCGATCCTCTCCTGCCGACCTGTTTCGTCTGCCCCGCTCGAGCGTCGTCGGCTCCTCGCCCTGCGGCTTCACAGAGAAAGGCGACAAGGGTCGCAAACAGGGCTCACGGGAACCGGGGGTGGCTCCCCAGGCAGGTCTCCCGCGCTTGTCAGGAACCGGCGCAACGAGACATAGTGGGGCGATACGAGGACCAATCCGGCCGGATCCGTTCGAACCGGCAACGACAGAGAGAATGATAGAAAGCGACTCGTCGGGCCGTCGGCCCCGGAACGACATCACCGCGCTCCTGCGTGCCCATCGCGCAGGCGACGAGGCCGCCATGCACGAGCTGGCTCCCCTCGTGTACGAAGAGCTCCAGCAGATCGCCCACCGGCAGCTGGGACGGGAGAAGCCGGGCCAGACCCTCCAGACCACGGGCCTCGTGCACGAGGCGTTCGCGAAGTTCGCCGGCCTCGACCGGATCGAGCTCAACGACCGCGGCCACTTCTTCGCCCTCTCGGCCCGGCTGATGCGGCAGGTGCTGATCGACTATGCGAAGCAGCGGCAGGCCGTGAAGCGGAAGGGTGCAAAGGTAGAGCTGAGGGCCGAGGACGTGAGCAGCGAGGCCGGGCAGCGGGTCGATGTGGAGTCGCTGATCGACCTGGACCGGGCGCTCGAGAAGCTGGCGGCTTTTTCCGAGCGGCAGACGCGGGTGGTGGAATGCCGCTTTTTCGGTGGCCTGTCGGTGGAAGAGACGGCCGAAGCACTAGACATCTCCGTGGCGACGGTGAAGCGCGACTGGCAGGTCGCCCGGGCCTGGCTCAACCGGGAGCTGACGGGATGAGCGGACACGATTGGGAGCGCGTGTCGGATCTGTTCGAGGATGCCTCGCGCCTCGGGGAAAGCGAGCGCGAAGCGTTCCTGTCATCGATCGAGGACGCGGGCCTCGCCGAAGAGGTCCGATCGCTGCTGCAGGCGCACGAGGGCGGCGGCCGGTTCGACGATCTCAGCGAAACGATGACCGGGCCCGGCGCGGTGGCGGGACTCCACTTCGAGCCGGGCGACGAGCTGGGTCGCTTCCGGATCGTGCGGGAGATCGCCCGGGGCGGAATGGCGACCGTCTACCTGGCCGAGGACCTGAAGCACGAGCGGCCCGTGGCCGTCAAGGTGCTTCGGCCCGAGCTGGCGGCCTTCCTGGGACCCGAGCGGTTTCTCCGGGAAATGCGGACCATGGCGCGGCTGCAGCATCCCCACATCCTCCCGCTGTTCGACTCCGGGGAGGCGGAGGGGCTCCTCTACTACGTGATGCCGTACGTCGAGGACGACACCCTCCGGGACCGGTTGAACGCCGAGAAACAGCTGGGGGTCGAGGAAGCCGTCCGGATCACCCGGGAGATCGCGGACGCGCTCGACTACGCGCACCGGCACGGCGTGCTGCATCGCGACATCAAGCCCGGCAACATCCTGCTGCACGAGGGTCGCCCGATGCTGGCGGACTTCGGGATCGCACTGCCCCTCGGACCCGGCGGACCGGCTCGAACGACCGAGGTGGGACTGTCCCTCGGCACGCCGCATTACATGAGCCCGGAACAGGCGACGGCGGAGCAGGATCTCACCCCGAAGAGTGACGTTTACTCCCTGGCCTGCGTGCTGTACGAGATGCTGGCCGGAACACCGCCCCACGCGGGCGCATCCTCCCGCGAGGTGTTGCAGTCGATCGTCACGGGCGAGGTCGAACCGGTGACGGATCGCCGCCGATCCGTGCCTTCCAACGTGGCGGCGGCCACGGAGAAGGCCCTCTCGAAGCTGCCGGCGGACCGGTTCGGCAGCGCCCGTGAATTCGCCGCCGCTCTCGCCGACCCGCGGTTCTCGACCCGGGACCGCGGCATGGGAGCCGGCGGGCGGGGAGCCCGGTCCGGAGCCAGTCCATGGGTGCTCGGCTTCGCGGTCCTCGCTGCCGTGGCCGCGGTGTGGGGCTGGATGCGTCCGCCGAGTCCGACGGCCGAGCAGCGCGTCGCCGAGTTCACTCTCAGCCCGCCCGACTCGACGATGTCGTTCCGGGACGGGCTCGCCCTCTCCCCCGATGGCCTTCGTCTCGTGGTTCTCGTGAATACGGAGCTCGAGTCCGTCCTCTATCAACGGGCGATTGATTCCCGGGACTGGCGACGCATTCCGGGAACGGAGGGAGCGTCGGGACCGATGTTCTTTTCGCCGGATGGCGGTGAAGTCGGATTTCACGCCGAAGGGCTTCTGAAGCGAGTCCCGCTGGATGGCGGCCCGCCGGTGACGATCGCGGCAGCGCCCCAGTACTGGGGCGGAAGCTGGGGGGAAGACGGGACGATCGTGTACTCGGCCTCCTCCCGGGCCGAGCAGGTCGGATTCGTCGGTTTGTTTCGCGTACCCTCGGGCGGCGGCGCGCCGGAGCGGTTGAGCTCGACGGACCAGGCGCGGCGGGAGATCACGCACTACCTCCCCCATCATCTTCCCGGCGGGGATTTCGTGCTGTTCACGATCGTAACCGACCTCATCGAAACGGATGTCGCCGCGTTGTCCCTCGCATCGGGCGAGATCGTGCGGTTGGCTCCGGGAACATCGCCGAATTCCACGTCCGACGGCCGGGTCGCCTACGTGACCCCCGACGGAAGGTTGGTCGTCGATGACTTCGACGCGGCCACGCTCACCCTTGGGGGCGCGCCCCGAACCATCGCCGAAAACGTCGCGCGAGCGGGGGGTACGTCGATGTTCTCGATGTCGAGAGACGGGTCGATCGCCTACCTGTTCGGTCCGGCGGGCAGCGACCGACTGGTGCTGGTGGATCGCGAGGGCCGGGCGCGAACGCTGTATACGGTCGGCGGGAGCTCGCGGGTGCAGGTGCCCCGCTACTCGCCGTCGGGCGACCGGCTGGCGTTCGTCGTCAACGACGGAACGGAATGGCGCGGAGATGTCTGGGTGTACTCGTTCGCCTCCAGGACGGCGCAGCGATTGAGCTTCGAGGGCCCGAGCTCGGACCCGGCGTGGAGTCCGGATGGAACGAAGGTCGGCTACTCCGCGATCGCCGCCGGAGGGGACGGGACCGCGAGTCTCTTCGAACGTGCCGCCGACGGCACCGGTTCCGCGAAGGAGATGCTGACGGGTGACGGTGATCTGTGGCAGTTGACATACCATCCCGATTCGAGGGAGGTCATTGTCTTCTCCAATGGACGGCTGTACCGGGCGGAGCCGGGTGGAGGAACGAATCTGCAGCCTCTGCTCGACGCGGAAGTGTTCCACTCGGACCCGGCGATCTCGCCGGATGGGCGATGGCTCGCCTATACGTCCAACGAGACGGGAGCCAGCCGCATCTACGTCCGGTCGTATCCCGGCATGGGCGCTCCCGTCGTGGTTTCCACCGGCGAAGCCCTGCAGCCGGCCTGGTCGGGTGACGGTCGCGAGCTCTTCTATGCGGCGACCTCGGGCGCGGAGGCCGGCCGGATCGTCGCGGCGCAGGTCAGGGTCGACGGCTCTCGCATATCGGTCGTCGATCGGGAACCACTATTCCGGTTCGGTCCGTACCGGGGGCACTACAGCCGCAACCACGCCGTCCACCCGAGTGGGGAGCAATTCGTCATGGTGGGCGGAACCGGCGGAACGGTCGTCTGGCGGACGGGCGGACTGGCAGAAGAGCGCTGAAGCCGGATGCAACGTGCGAGCGACGCGGGGACAGGGACCCCCGTCAGTCCGACAAGCCGTCCGTCCGATCAGCGGACCGCTGCAGCAACTGCCCCCATGTTTCCACTTCAGGAGAGCCGTATCCATCGATGAATGCCTGGAACTCCGGCCGGAACGTCTGCTTGCGGTGCTCCCAGTAGGCCCGGAATCCGGGGGCCTTCGCGTAGGCCGCATACAGCTTCTCGTACCCGGCCCAGACATCCGGGTCGAGCGCCCCTTTCTGGAACTGATAGTGGGCATCTTCGAACATTCGGAACAGCGAGAAGCACAGCTCGATGAACCGCGCCTGCTCCTTGTCGTCCAGTTTCGTCGGATCCTCCGTGCCCACCTGAAAGGTCCAGGCGAGCTCGGGGTCGTCGAGCAGGGGTCGGTTCCAGTCGCGGGCGGCCGATGCGATCGAGTGGGAAGTGGACAGCCGCGTGGCCCGGGTGTTCTGGCGCACCTGCCGGGCCAGGTAGATGAGGGTGACGATGACGCCTGCGGCGCCGAGGATCTCGCCGATGGCCCCGATCGCTGTCCAGTTCATGGTGTGCCGTCCCTGCGGGAGTCCGCCCCCGAATCTACGCAAAGGCGCGGTCGATTCGAAGGGGCAGGGCCGCGGCACGACGAACAGGACCGATCGGTCGGGAGGTGACCGCCACGGGCACCTCCCGGTGCACGACCCCGATCGGTCCCGCCGGTCAGTCGGCCTGAAGTACGGCCTGGATCTCCAGAGCGATCTTCACGTCGTTGCCGACGAGGATCCCGCCGGTCTCCAGGGCCTGGTTCCAGGTGAGGTCGAAATCACGCCGGTCGATCTTCGTCTCCGCGCTGAAGCCGATCCGCTCGTTGCCCCACGGGTCCGTGCCTCGGCCGGTTTCGGTTACGGCGAGCTCGACCTCCCGGCTCACGCCCCGGATCGTGAGCGTGCCGGAGACCGCCAGCTCACCGGAGTCGAGACGCCGGACGGCCGAGCTCTCGAACGTCAGCGCCGGGTACTCTTCCACGTCGAAGAAGTCGCCCGAGCGAAGGTGCTCGTCGCGCTGCGCGTTACCCGTGCTGATGCTGGCGCTCTTCATGACGGCCTCGACCCGCGACTCCTCCAGCGAGCCTTCGGGACCCAGAAGGATCTTTCCTTCGACATCCTCGAATCGGCCGCGGACCTTCGCGAACATCATGTGCGAGACCTCGAAGCCGACCTCGCTGTGCTGCGGATCGATGTTCCAGGTCGTGGCCGCGGTTGGTTCCGTAATTGTCGCATTCATCGTCAAATTCCTCCTGCTAGTGATTGTGGGAACAAATACTGTTACAACATGCAATTGTCCGCTATATCCAGCGGGGCATCCATCCCGCCCTACATCCGTCCTCTGGAGCGTTCCAGCAGCCCCGTCAAGCGGCCGAGATCCTCCTCCGAGATGTGTCCCAGGAGTTCCTGGTGCATCCGCTGAACCGGCTCGTCCAGGTCGGCCAGTTTCTCCAGTCCTGAGCGTGTAATGCGCGCGGTGACGAATCGGCGGTCATCCGGGTCCCGATCTCGGTCCACCAGTCCCGCCTCCTCCAGCCGGTCCAGGAGGCGTGTGGCGTCGGGTACCGGAGTCAGCATCCTTTCGGTCACCTCGGAGCGACACAGGCCTTCCGGACCCGCCCCTCGCAGGATCCGGAGCACGTTGTACTGCGTGGGCGTCAGCCCATGCGGCTTCAGCCGCTCGGCTACCGCGTGCTCCAGCAGCGCGGCGGTCCGGAGTATGTTCAGCGAGACCTCCTCCTCCCGGCTGGAGAAAGGGGCAGTCGCCTTGATCTCGGCCGTCAGTTTCGGAACCATGTCATAACAATAAATGTGATAACAAATATTGTCAAGGTCCCTGCAAGCATGCTCTCGCAGTTCGGATTCGACGAACTGCCATCCGGAGCTGCCGTCGGGGCAAATTGCCACTCCTTGCACACATCGAGTCGATTTGCTCTGGACCGGGAATCTGTCGAGTATTCCCGCCCATCGGCTCCCGCTGGATGCGGGGGTATGCAAGTATCTATGCCGTATCCGTTTGTGATGTTCGAACTGATGCGCCGGGCCTGGTTTTCCACCGGTGGAACCGCCTTTGCTCTCCCTGCATCGTGAAGGCGGACGCAAGAGTTCGCTTGACACACTGCGAGCGATGCATGAAACGACAGCTTTCGGCCCTGATCCTTCTCGTGATGACCGGCGCATGCTCCGGGGGTGACGCGGTAAGTGGCCCCGATTCGACCCGGACACAGACGCTCGATCCGGCGTTCGACGTCGCCGGCCTCGCCGATGGAGGAATCTGCCCGACGGTATTCTACGAGCACTCTGAAGTGCTGGAGAACGGGGTTCACATCGGGTGGCGGAACGTCGTGGCGGATTTCGACTACGCTCTGGGTGAGACGATCGAGATGCCGGTGGAGTGGTGGATCGTGGACGGTGTGGGGGGCGCGTCGTTCCGGGACTTCACCGAGCGGAACGGACCGAACACCTGGACCCCTGCCGGCGGACCCGAAGGAGGCGTTTCCGGAGAGATGCATCACGGACCAGCGGACGTCGACTGGGTTTCAATCCAGGTCAGCGTGGAGTCGATGAAGACAGTCGGCAAGCCCGGTGACGATTCCGGCAGGTGGAGAGGACGGTTCGGTGTCGGCCATTTCTGGCTTCACCTTCTGGTCGAGAACGACGAAGGGGACCCCGAGTTCGTCAAGCTGGGTGTGAACGTCCACCTCGAGGATCCGGATGCGGGCGCCGAACTGCGCTGCCCGGGCGCAGATCCCGGAAGGCTCGGCACGCCGCTGCCGCCAGTCGAGGAGATCGGCTACTGAACCGACGCTACCGGGCGAGCGCCTCATCGGCAAGGGCGTTCAGCCCTGGCAGAGACTTCCCCTCGAAGTCGAACAGCGCCGCGCTCTCCCAGTGCGAGTCCACGCCTTCGACGGCGATCCTCTCAGGAGCCCGGTAGATTACTCCGCGTCCCCGACCCTCGGGCACGCCTTCCACCACCTCCCTTGCGGCCCGCAGGAACGCGGCCTGGCCCTCCACGGTCGGGGGAAATCCCTCGTGGAGATCCTCTTCGCTTCCCATGATGTTGGGCGCCTCGTCCCTCCACTCCATCGTCCAGGGATACGATGTCTCGACTACGCACCCGTCCTTGTCGTACCTCGCGCTTGGGTAAGGGAGGTTGAAGCGAAGCTCGTTCTTCGCGACGTTATCGAAGTGGAGCATGACGCTGGGCGGTGCCCGGGGGGATCCGTCCCGACCGCCCCGGATTCCGGCCTCCAGCAGCATGACTAGACGATCCCACTGCGCGGGAGTGTCGTACTCTCCGTCGACGCGCCCTTCCGGCCAGAGCATGCCGGGCCGGGTCTCGTTTCCGATCTGAACGATTTCAGGCGGCGTGCCCTGGTCCGCGAGCGTTTTCACCGATGCGGGGGGTACGCGTACACGCTGTCCGCCAGTACGCCGAACGGAAGACCCTCCCCGCGTCTTCGATCCGCCGGGTCAGCGCCAGCACCTGCTCCAGCGTGTTGTAAGGCGCTTCGGGGGTGTGCCACAGCTTGAGACGGATCGCGTTGAACCCGTGATGCGAGGGGATCTGCAGCAGGTCTCGCTCGCCCCGATCGTCGGAATCGACGACCCTTTGGTCCTCCAGCTCGGGGAGAAACGGGATGTCGCCCCCGACGAGCGAGCAAAAATGCTCCGCAGCGTCGGATCGCACCGGGGTCCCGGCAACTCCGGAATCGGTCTCGGAATCGGGACGGGAACAGGCGCAGCCCACCCGAACGGGCCCCGCCACGGTCTTCGCGACGGGGCCCGTTCGGGTTCACGAGCCCTCCGCAGCGGAGGGCTCGCATCAGGGCTGCTCGGTCAGTCCATCAATTGCCTGCCGGGCAGAACTCGAGGTCGTCGATCGCGCCGGAATCGCGGTCCAGGTCGATGCGGACCTCGCTCTCGATCGCGTTGGCATCGAGTCCCACGGACTGGACGTTGCCGTCCGCGCCCGGGGTGGACGCACCGACCATGGCGCCGTCGACGTAGATCTCGAACGGCTTGCCGTCGCTGTCCGCCAGCAGCAGCGAGCTGAAGCCCCAGCCCCCGGCCGGGAAGCCGGTCAGGACGATCACGCCGCCGTCCTCGCTGTCTCCGCCGGTGGCGATGCCGATATCGGCGATCACGAGGACGTTACCCTGTCCGGCGCAGCCGGCGCAGGTGCCGCCGTTCCATTCGAGGTCGGGATCGGGCCCGCCTATGGTGTCGGTGTCGTAGATGGCGGCCGCCGCCTGGCTGCGCGGTCCGCCCGGCTCGACGGCGATCGAGATCGTCGCTTCACCGAGTGCGAACGAGCTGACGGTGGACAGGTGCGAGCCGCTGTTCTCGAAGTCGATCACCACGCACTCGCCGGGCTCGGGCGGCGTGCTGACGGTGACCTCGGCCGAGGAGCTGTTGTTGCTCTCGTCCGGGTCGGCCACGTCGCTGGCGATCTCGACCGCGTTGACCGGGGTGCCGGCCTCATCGGCCGTGGTGAGCACGTCGATCTCGACGCTCCCGCCCGAGGTGAGTTCGCCGAGCGCGCAGGTCGCGACGCCGGCGTCGATGGTGCAGATCCCGCTCAGATCCGTCAGCAGGGTGACGCCGGAGGGCAGGACGTCGGTGAGGACGACGTTCGTCGCCGCGTCCGGTCCGGCGTTCGCGACCGCGATCGTCCAGGTGATCGTGTCCCCGACCAGCGCGGAGCTTCCGTCGGCCGTCTTCTCGATCGACAGGTCCGCGGAAGGCTCGCTCTCGCCCGGGACGGTGATCGTCACGCTCTGGCTTCCGAGCACGGCGCCGTCTCCGATCGCGCAGACGTCGAATTCGTAGGTGCCGGCTGCGGTACCCGAAGGTGGACCGAGCACCAGGTCGAATTCCCGGTCGGCCGGCAGCTCGATGTTCGCATAGGACGGCGGCGTCACCGCCGAAATCCACCCGGCGAACGCCTCGTCGCCCGGACAGACGTCCAGGATCAACTCGTCCACCGTCGAGATCTGCTCACCCACGAGGTCCAGGATCGTTTCTACGATGTCGGTGCCCGGCGGGAAGGTTCCGTCGGTGTTGATCTCGAAGTTTGTGCCGCCCGTCTCTTCGGCGTAGAAGTCCCAGAGCGCCAGAGTCGGTTGGACGGGCGCTCCGGTAACCGGTGTCTGGACGCTGTGCAGACTGATAAGGGTCAGGTCGGTATCGACGAGGTCGGCGATGACGTCGAGGATCGCCAGGTCGTCGGCAGTCCCGATGGTCGCGTCCCGGCCCGGATCGACTCCGAAATCGTTGAAGCCGACCGACTGCAGGAAATCGTAGACCGGAGTCGTGATCACGCTCTCGACCGGGCCGAACAGATCGCAGCTGTGCGGGATCGCGTCACCGAACAGGATCACGATGCGTCTCGCGTCCGGACGCCAGTTTACCGGGCCGTCCGGTCCCGTGTTGTCGAGCAGCTCCTGCGCCAGCTCGTACAGCGCGCGGGAGTAGGACTCCGGAAGATCGGCGCCGCCTCCGGGGGACAGGCTCAGATCTCCGATCGCCGTGGCGACCGTGCCGATATTTGAGTCGAGCGTTTGCTCGACGACGTAGGGATTGTCTCCCGGGAAACCGTAATCAGCCGCATAATCGCAGCCGCCGACCGATCCCGTATTCACGAAGGAACCCTCGTAGTCGGCGAAACTGACGAGACCGAACTGCACGTCGCTGATCAGGCCAGCAAGCGATTCCATGATGTCCACGGCGTTCGTCTTCAGGTTGTCCAGCTCGCCGCCCATGCTGCCCGTGTTGTCGAACGCGAAGACGATGTCCACGACGTCGGCCTGCGCGGGCAGGCTCGCCGTCTTGTCCTCGGTGACCGTCTCACCGGCCGCGAGCGTGTCGATGAGCGCGGTCGGTGTCAGGGTGCCGATCGCAGCGAGATTTCCTTCGGGGAAAAAGTCGCTGAGATCGAATTCTCTCTGCAGAGACCAGGAGCCCGGATCCGGATTCGTCATGTCCGTCGGGCTGATGCTGTACGAAGGGTTCTCGGTGCCGGAAACCGGCGTCACGTCCGGTCCGGTGGGAATCTCCTGATCCGATTCGCAGGCTGCCAGCAGCAGCGCGAGTCCGAGTAGCGAGGCGACAATCCGCCCCAGCGTGCGGCTTTCCATGAGGTGACCTCCGTGAAACGCAGGGCCCTACCGGAAGCGATACGGAACTCGGGGTCGTCGAGCGTGTTGCGGGGGGCGCGGCGACAGCGTGCGACAGATCCGTCTGAGGTCCGGGCGCGTAACGACATCTCCGGTCGAGCGGTTACGTCCGTGCCCGAGCAGGGTGGCCGATTCGACCCACGATGGGCCGCGCGGCGGATCGCGCCCGTCGGGCGACACGACTGCCAAGACCGATGGGGCCGCACCGGCATATGACGCAGCGCCCGCACGGCCGGATTCCGCGAAGGCTTCGACTTACTTCCCGGGCAGCCAAATCCCCCGGGTCATTCTCTGCCCGAAACGGGAAGCGCGTCCTCCGCATCCGACCGGTGAAAGCCAGCTTGCCGTGAATCTAGCATCGCCAGAGCGGATTCGCCCGGCAAGGCCCCGGCCGGGAGCCGGCGGCGGTCTACCTGCCCGTCGGCACCGTCAGGACCTGTCCGGCGTAGATCCGGGATCCCCGCAGATCGTTGACGGACCGCAGGTCGGAGATGCTGGTGCCGTGCCGCTCGGCGATGGACCACAGGGAGTCGCCGCTGCGCACTCTGTACTCGGCGAGCCGGGTCTCCT
>WOR8_10004993_pt1 | contig 13267 bp, 13 predicted proteins | sample DeeMarSeWOR38_10_FD_19890 | JGI IMG/M metagenome (IMG submission 19890) | reverse complement strand
TTGATAATACCGTGCTGGGTCGACTAACCGGCATGCATGATCAGTTGATGAAGGGATAATCCATGCAGATCAAAGCGGAAGAAATCAGCTCCATTATTAAGGAAAAAATCAAAGGATTTGAGCAGCGGGTTGATGTCAGGGAAATGGGCTACGTCATCCAGGTGGGTGATAATATTGCCAAGGTGTATGGTTTGGAAGGGGCGATGGCTGGAGAATTGTTGGAATTTCCTGGTGGGGTCTATGGAGTGGCGTTGAACCTGGAAGAAGACAGCGTCGGTGTGGTGCTTCTGGGTGAGGATGTGGGAATTCGTGAAGGCGATCCGGTGAAACGCACCGCACGGATTGCCGAAGTACCGGTTGGTGAAGCTCTGGTCGGTCGGGTTGTTGATGCCATTGGGAAGCCCATTGACGGGAAGGGACCGATCAATACGACGGAGACGGAGAACCCCTTCAAACCGGGCTCAAGGCCATTGATGCCATGATTCCTGTCGGTCGGGGACAACGGGAGTTAATTATTGGAGACCGCCAGACGGGGAAAACCGCCATTGCGGTTGATACCATCATCAATCAAAAAGGGTTAGGGGTGTATTGTTTTTATATAGCCATCGGACAAAAACGATCGACGGTGGCTCGAGTCGTGAAAACTCTTGAAGACCATGGGGCGATGGAGTACACCACGGTGGTGTCCGCCACGGCCAGTGATTCAGCTTCGTTGCAATTTTTTGCGCCGTATGCCGGGGTCACCATGGGCGAATATTTCCGGGATAACGGAAAGCATGCTCTTATCGTCTATGACGACTTATCCAAGCATGCGACGGCCTATCGACAGCTCTCTCTTCTGCTCCGCCGGCCTCCTGGACGCGAAGCGTATCCTGGTGACGTCTTCTTTTTGCATTCACGCTTGTTAGAACGGGCTGCCAAGATGAGTGATGAAAAAGGCGCTGGGAGTTTAACGGCTCTCCCCATTATTGAAACTCAAGCGGGTGACGTATCCGCCTACATTCCCACGAACGTCATTTCGATTACCGATGGACAGATTTATTTAGCCGCGGATCTCTTTTATTCCGGCATTCGACCGGCGATTAACGTCGGGTTATCGGTTTCCAGAGTCGGGGGTGCCGCGCAAATTAAAACGATGAAGCAAGTGGCAGGAACCCTCCGGCTCGATTTGGCGCAATATCGGGAAATGGCCGCCTTCGCCCAATTTGGCAGTGAACTGGATAAAGCCACGCAAGCTCAATTGGCTCGGGGTGCGCGCATGGTGGAGCTGCTTAAACAGGATCAGTACAAACCCCTGCCCGTGGCAGATCAGGTATTGTCAATTTTTGCAGGGGTGAACGGGTTTCTTGATAATGTTCCTGTTAAAAAAATTCGGGAGTTTGAAAAAACCCTGTTAGCCTTTATTAAAGAGAAATATCCCAATATTCGGGAAGAGGTCGTGACTAAAAAGAAAATTGATGATGAATTTGGGGGAAAATTAAAACAAATCATCTCCGAATTTAAAAAGTCTGAAGGTTATGACCAAACCACGTAAAATTTTTTGCCATGCCAAGTCTTGGACGTAAATTTTGGTCCTTCAATAACAGGCGGAAAATAACTGAAGCCATGAACATGAAATGGATATTGTGGGAGGCGCAGAGGCCCTGAAATAAATCGAAGGTTGATCATGACCGGCCAGGGTTCTCCGTGCGCCGTTCACCAATCTTTTTCAACCAAGGAGTCTATGGTGGGTACGGATGTGGTAAATGGAAAAGTCATTCAAGTCATTGGACCGGTGGTGGACGTGGAGTTCCCTCCGGGGAAACTCCCAAATATCTTTAATGCATTAACGATCACCCATAGCTCGGGAGATCAGAGCGGACAGGCGGACATCCGCGTCACCATGGAAGTGGCCCAGCATCTTGGGGAAAACCGGGTGAGGGCGGTCGCTATGTCCTCGACCGATGGATTGGTCCGTGGCTTAGAGGTGAAAGATACCGGTGCCCCGATTTCTGTTCCCGTAGGACGGGAAACGCTGGGACGGGTGGTCAATGTGTTGGGTGATCCCGTCGATGGCTTCGGTGCCGTCAAAACGCAAAAACGGTGGTCTATTCATCGGCCGGCCCCTGCGCTAGAAGACCAGGAAACCAAAACGGAAATACTGGAGACCGGCATTAAGGTTATTGACCTCTTGGAACCCTATGCCAAAGGAGGAAAGGTCGGGTTGTTCGGTGGTGCCGGCGTGGGGAAAACCGTCATTATCATGGAACTCATCAATAACATTGCCCTCCACCATGGCGGATTCTCAGTTTTTGCCGGTGTCGGTGAGCGGACTCGTGAAGGCAATGATCTCTGGCATGAGATGCAGGAGTCCAAGGTCATTGATCCGAATGATTTCGCCAAATCGAAAGCCGCGTTGGTCTATGGTCAAATGAATGAGCCTCCAGGGGCGCGTCTCCGCGTGGGACTCACCGGACTGACCATTGCAGAATATTTCCGTGATGAGGAGCATCAGGACGTGCTGCTCTTTGTCGACAACATTTTCCGATTCACTCAAGCAGGTTCGGAGGTATCCGCCTTGCTCGGTCGAATGCCCTCAGCCGTGGGTTATCAACCGACTTTAGGTACGGAGATGGGGACCTTGCAAGAACGGATCACTTCGACCAAGAAGGGATCCATCACCTCGGTTCAAGCGATTTATGTGCCGGCTGACGACTTGACTGACCCTGCCCCGGCTACGGCGTTTGCGCATCTGGATGCCACTACGGTGTTGTCACGGCAATTGGCCGAGTTAGGCATCTATCCTGCGGTCGATCCATTGGATTCGACTTCAAGAATTTTAGATCCCCATATTCTGGGTGAGGAGCATTACCAGGTGGTGCAACGGGTGCAAGGCACCCTGCAGCGGTATAAAGATCTCCAGGATATTATCGCCATCTTGGGAATGGACGAATTGTCGGAAGACGACAAACAATTAGTGGCAAGGGCTAGAAAGCTTCAACGCTTTCTCTCTCAACCGTTCCATGTGGCAGAAGCCTTTACGGGATCTCCTGGAAAATACGTCAAGCTTGTCGATACGGTTCGGAGCTTCAAAGAAATCGTGGATGGCAAATATGATGATCTGCCTGAGCAGGCCTTCTATATGGTTGGGCCCATTGAAGAAGCCATCGAAAAAGCTGAAAAACTCGGATATAAACGATAATGGCTGGAGAGTCCTCAGGGAAGATTCTTTTGGAGGTGGTCACGCCCGATCACCGCTTGCTTAGTCAGGAAGTCGACTATGTGTCGGCTCCTGGGAGTGAGGGAGATTTCGGGGTGCTGCCTGGTCATTGTCACTTTCTGACCACTTTGCGGATTGGTGAGTTGCAATACCGTGTGGGTGATCAGACCGACTATATGTCTGTACTCTGGGGATTTGCTGAAGTCACGCCGACTAAAGTGACGATTCTGGCTGAAATTGCCGAAAAAGCCGAAGACATCAATGTGGAACGGGCCGAGGCTGCCGTTCGAAAAGCTGAAGAGCGTCTGGAGCGAGGCGGTTTGCCCTCAGAGCTTGAAGAAGCTCGCGTCAGCTTGGAAAAAGCCAGACTCCGGCAAAAAATTGCCAGCCGCCTTCGGGAAAAGGCCGGTTTCCGTCCTTTGTAGAGTGATTAATCACCTTTTTCTTTTTTGCCAGCCATGCCGCATGTCGCCACGCGGACGGAGTTCATCGTCACCGCGGGCGAATCGCCCAAGCGCCTCGATCATTTTCTCGCCAACCGTGAACCCTATTTCTCCCGGACAGCTCTCCAACGATTAATTGAAGACGGCCATATCACCGTCGGTGGTCAGGTTGTGAAACCCAGCCACAAGGTCAGGCCCGGTGATCACATTGTGCTGGTGGTTCCCCGTCCCGAGCCCATTGAAATCAATCCTGAACCGATTCCCCTTGTCATCTTGTATGAAGATGATTTCCTTCTCGTCCTCAACAAGCCGGCAGGCCTCGTTGTCCATCCCGCGCCGGGCCATTGGAGCGGGACGTTAGTCAACGCGCTCTTGCATCACATGCAAAGCGGAGAAGGGCATCTCTCATCTATTGGAGGAAAGGAGCGTCCGGGGTTGGTGCATCGACTGGACAAGGAAACAACCGGAATATTAGTCGTGGCCAAAACAGATCAGGCTCACCGGTCATTGGCCGGACAATTTAAAGGACATTCGATTACCCGCGTCTATGAGGCGCTCGTGTGGGGTGGTCCAAAAACACGGGAAGGCCGGATTGAGTTATCGATCGGGCGAGATACTAAAGACCGGAAAACCTTTTCTGCCCGCACCACAAATCCAAAGGAATCGCTGACCAGCTACAGGGTGAAGGAGCGGTTTGGGATCGTGGCCTCACATGTGGAGTTATTCCCTGGCACAGGACGGACGCATCAGCTTCGGGTCCACCTCAAGGCTATCGGATGCCCCATTTTGGGGGACCAAACCTATGGCGGGAAAAAAGTCATGGTTGTTGGAGGGATTACAATTCCCCGCGTAATGTTACATGCCAAGGTACTCGGCTTTATGCATCCCGTTTCCAATCAACAGTTGACCTTTTCCGCGGAATTGCCAGAAGATATGTTGGCCGTGCGGAATGCGTTAAAGGGCAAGGCCGAGGCGTTGTCGTCTTGACAGGGAGCCAAGGTTTTGGAGTAGATTCCGACATATGAAAAAGGAGCCAAAACTGGAACCAGGGCAGGTGGTTGATACCTTAGGAGAACTGATTGCCAGTCTAGCGTCGTTTGCCGCCAAGGTACCGGCCAAGTCCATTCTGGCCTTGCCAGGTGGGGTTCGTCCGACCCCGGAGGCAGTCGAGGCCTATGAGGAAACGGTCTATCGATTTCGTGACCGGGTTGGAGTCACGTATAAGACTCTTCCGCCATTATTCGTAGAGTCATTAGAGGCGTTTGAGGCCGGCAAAGTATTAGATGCCGTTCCTCCCCTCTTGCAATGCGTCGAAAAGTTGGTGGAATTGCACAATCAAGGAACCGTTAAATTTACCCCACCCCAGCAACAACGTCTTCGTGACTATCATCGTCGTCTAGAAAAACTAGTCCCGGAAGCCACTCAATCCGAAGTCGATCTCCCTGCCCCCGAATCGTATTAGCTATCCCTCTGATTGGAAATCAGCAAAGAAATCTGTTGGTGGTCTACTTTATTATCCCGCCGGTCATTGGTGGATATTTTCCCTTCCGTCATGTCCCCCAATGTGTTCTCAGGCATCTCTCCTCAAAAAGAAGAAGATAAGTTTCTGCCAGAAGTTTACAAGGATCAGAAGTAGGCGAGGTGGTTGGGTTTCAGGTGAATTCGAAAAGGACTTGAGAGAGTTGATAGTCGAAACATGTTTTTTATTTGACCGGAGAAGGATAGACGACAGTGACATTCCGGGAAGGAGGAGGTTTAATTCCAGGTTGCATGAGGAAGCTGCTGAAGAGAGGTGCGGAGAATAAGCTGCTCCCCGCTCGAAGAAAGGGGACCGATCACTCTCCAAATTTTCCCTTTATTCCGCAATCCGTCTCCAATCAGCGAAAGCTGGTTGGTTGCTCCTTCATCCAATAGAGTGACCCGACTCAGGTTGCAAAGAAACGTTTGGAACCCTAAGTGGTATGAACGAAAGACCGACAAACTCAACTCCTTCGCAGTCTGTGGATTAAATCGCCCTCGCACATGAAACATCATCGTGTCGGGTGTAAGCTGTTCGGTGCGTATCATGTGATTCCTACTTTTTCAGAAACTGTGGGACCCCTTTGCTTCAGGCCATTCAAACCCAACAGAAGTATTTGTGACTATTCCCCAGACGAGGGAGGCAAATGAGGTAATTCTGCCAAATGGCCGATCAGCACATGGGGGTGGTGAGCAAAGTAAGGTGTTGGGAAGTTCTGAATGGGAAGAAAGTCGGTTGACGGGAGCATTGCCGGGATGTATAAAGGCAACTCCTTACGCGCTCGTAGCTCAATGGATAGAGCATCGGTCTTCGGAACCGAGGGTTGGGGGTTCGAGTCCCTCCGGGCGCGCCATTTCACACTCCCCCCGGCTTGATGACTTTTTGGGTTCAACGCCAGGCCTTACGCTTATCATGTATTTCTGGTGGCCAACCGTGCATTAGGGCATGTTCCTCCAATTCGCTCGGCTGCGTGTATTCTCTCTGAAGAGTGATGATGCATGGAATGTGTTCAATGACTTAAAGAGATTTTACAGATGCCACAGTCCCTGAGTCGGTCCCGATTTCCTTGGATTATGAGATAAGAGAATTGTTGATTTATCGTTTGGGTTAACAAGCCCAGGGTCTTTGTTGTAGGGTGTGCCCACTTCTTACTGGAAATGACCATCGCGGGCAGTCAGTTTTTTCCATTTTTCTGATGAACACCTCCTGGGCCACTTTCCTTTATCGCCCTGCTTTCCATATTCCGCTCCTTCTGGTCATTGGATTCCTGGCGTTTTGTTCTAATGCCTCGACTTCTCTGTTTGGGGAAACAGAAGGGTTGTATGCCATTGTCACTCACACCATGATGTCGAAACAGGATTATGTTCATCTTTGGTTACGGGGAGAACCGTATTTCAATAAATCGCCTCTCTTCTTCTGGTTGCAGGCCGGATTCATTCATGGCCTGGGATGGAGCGAGGCGGCACTACGGTTGCCGTCGGTATTATCCAGTGTGGGGACGATGATGACGACCTATTTCCTAGGCCGGCTGTTGTTTTCACCCATGGGAGGGTTATGGGCGGCGTTGGTTGTGGCGACCTGTTATGCGGAATTGTGGTTTGGTCCCTTGGCCATTATTGATCCTGTGATGACGTTTTGTATGACATTCGGGATGTATGCCTGGGCGCGCGCATATTTCCAGGAATCGTCTCAAGGGTGGTATGTAATCGGTGTTGTCGCGTTCGCGTTGGGCTCGATGGTCAAAACGCTGCATGCCTTAGCTTTGCCGGCACTGGTGATGGGAATTTTCTTATGGATGCGCCACGACCGGCGGGTCTTTCGGGAATCGTATTTTTGGATTGGAGTCGTCACCGGTGGATTATTACTTGGTGGGTATTACCTGTTCCTCGGTCAGGAATTCAGGCAGCATTTTTTCTTGGAAGAAAATCTCAAACGCATGGTCACGGTCGCGGGAGATCAACGACATTCGGCGTGGGAGGCTTATTGGGGAAAGCGTCCGATTGTTTGGTATGGACTGGTGATCTGGTTCGATGCGTTTCCCTGGTCGGCCATACTTCCAGTTGGCCTCTTCCTGATTTGGAAACGTCGTCCCTGGCTGGAGTCCCCGAAAGAGTTGTGGGTCTTTCTCTGGGTCGTGGTGTACTTTGTGGTATTGAGTGTGGCCCCTGAAAAACACGAGCGATATCTTTTACCTCTCCTGCCGGCCATCGGATTGTCAGTGGGCTATGTGTACCACCGACTATTTCAGGAAGAGTCGTTATCTGATGGAAGGAGAATGTTGAGGGGGTTGTTGGTATGTTTGGGTGTCGCTTGTGTGGTGGGCGTATTTTTGGGTCCTATTCTTTTGCAAAAAAAATGGCATGTGCCGTTGGAGGTGATTCCGTTTGCCCTCCGTGTGGGGTTAGGCCTGTTAGGTCTGGCTCTGATTGGGTTGGCCGTGATGAATCGTCTGCGAATAAGTCTCTTGGGTGTCGGAGTTTTGGGATTAACCTTTATGGTGACGGTCACGGGATTTATTATTCCCGGTATTCTAGCGGAAGGCTCTCCCAGGAGGGTCTTTGACGAAAATCAACGTTGGCTCAAAAACCGGACGGACCCCATGTTAGCGTTTCAGTCCTGGGATTGGCGACAGGATGAGGATGAATTTTATTGGGATTACCTCCATGGACATTCACGAATCGTGGGAAATGGCCTTGAAGATTGGTTAGCCCTCAAGGAAATGAAAAGGGGGATTCAACGGGCACCCGGCTTGGTGATGATGACGGAAGACCAGTATGAGCGTCTCATTTCACGTGACCCAGATCTAGAGGTGAGGATTCTTTTGGAATTCTACCGAGCTAAAAAGAAAATTCTTCTTCTCTCCCTCAGTGGGAAAAAACAAAATGTGGACTATTCCGAACCTGAAAAACCATAGGAACAAAAGAAATTAGCAATTGCTGAGTTTTTTGTGAAATGCGGGATCCCATTCATTTCTCCGGCAGCTCTGGGGTCAGTGATGGAAAAAATCGTACAATATCGCTACCATTGCAGCATCGTTATTATGGCCCATTTCTTAAAAACCTCTATAAAAAAATCATGAACTTTTACTCTCGGTCAGGCCTTTTGCTCATCATGGTTCTTTGTGTGTGGTCTTCAATTGTGGAGGCCAAGGTGCAGCTGAAATCTCTCACCTATTCTCATGGAGAAGTCCCCTTGGAAGGGGTAATGGCCTGGGATGATGCGATAGAAGGCAGGCGACCGGGAATTTTAGTCGTCCACGAGTGGTGGGGATTGAATGATTATGCCAGGACACGTGCGGAACAATTGGCGGCTTTGGGATATGTGGCGTTGGCCGTGGATATGTATGGAAAGGGAAAAGTAACCACTCATGCCGATGAGGCCAAACAATGGATGCAACAGATCACAACCAATGTGGAGATGTGGCAGGCCCGGGCGAGAGAGGGATTACAAATTCTTCAGGCTGACCCCCGTGTAGACCCAACCCGTTTGGCCGCTATTGGGTATTGCTTCGGCGGGGCGACGGTTATGCAAATAGTATATAATGGAGCACCGGTCAAAGGAGTTGTGAGTTTCCATGGGTCGCTCCCTCTACCGCCCTCTTCCCTGACCATCAAGAATTCAGCAAAAATTCTCATTGCCCATGGAGCGGCCGATCCGTTTCTCACACCAGACCACATTGCAAAATTTAAATTTGCCTTAGATGGGGCCGGGTTAGATTGGCACATGGTGACCTATGGAGGAGCCCAACATGGCTTTACCAACCCTTCGGCCGATCAGTATGGGATGAAAGGCGTACAATATCAGGAGCAAGCTGATCGACGGTCATGGGAGCATATGAAACTGTTTTTTGATGAATTGTTTCGATGAGTTGAGTCTAATTTTAGCTATCGATAGAATGGAAAGCAGCGAAAAAAAGTCTTTCAAGTTCTTTTTCATCTTCACCGAAAAAGCAGGAAGGAGAGGGATTCTGCGTGAATACCCCAGTCCATATGGCAAGAGAAGGCCATTATTCCAAAGGAAAATATGACAAAGCCAAATGGCAAAGTGACCTCAATACTTGGGGTATCAGCCTACTATCACGATAGCGCGGCCTGTCTGGTGCAGAATGGGCGGATTGTGGCGGCCGCCCAGGAAGAACGGTTTACCAGGAAGAAACATGATGCCGGGTTCCCCCATCATGCAGTGGAATTTTGTCTGCGACAAGGCGGGGTTGGAATTCGCGACGTCGACTATCTGGTGTTTTATGATAAACCCTTCGTGAAATTTGAACGCCTGCTGGAAACCTATTTGTCCTATGCTCCGAAGGGACTTGGATCGTTTCTGACTGCCATTCCTGTCTGGATCAAAGAAAAGCTCTTCTTACGGAATCTGCTTGAAAAGGCCTTCCGTCAGGTTGGCAGTCTCGAAAAAAAGGAGATCTTGCCGCCACTGTTGTTCGGTGAGCACCATGAATCTCATGCGGCCGCGGCTTTTTTCCCTTCTCCTTATGATGAGGCCGTTGTCTTGTGTATGGACGGCGTGGGGGAATGGGCGACGACCTCAGCCTGGGTCGGGCGGGGCAATCAATTAACCCCTCTTTGGGAAATCCCCTTTCCTCATTCCATCGGGCTGTTGTATTCCGCCTTCACATACTATACCGGCTTTAAGGTGAATTCCGGGGAGTATAAAGTCATGGGGCTAGCTCCCTATGGAGAACCCAAGTATGTGAAAACGATCTTGGATAATGTGGTGGATGTGAAGCCGGATGGCACCTTTCGCCTCAATATGGACTATTTTGATTACTGTACCGGATTGCGGATGACCAACAAAAAATTTGACGCCATATTTGGCGGTCCTCCGCGTCAACCGGAAAGTGCCCTCACCCAGCGGGAAATGGATCTGGCCCGGTCGGTACAAGAGGTCACCGAAATGGTCATGCTCCGTTTGGCTAACAGTCTTCATCGGGAAACGGGCATTCCCAATCTTTGTCTTTCCGGAGGGGTGGCCTTGAATTGTGTCGGGAACGGCAGGGTTCTGCGGGAAGGGCCCTTCCAAGGTCTTTGGATTCAGCCGGCAGCAGGCGATGCGGGGAGTGCGTTGGGTGCTGCCTTGAATGTGCATTATCACTATCTTAATCAACCCCGGACATGTCAGGGGAAGGGTGATGCGATGCGGGGGAGTTATTTGGGCCCCCACTTTTCCAATGAGGAGATTGAAGGCAGCCTCAAACAACTCGATGCTCGGTATGAGCGGGTGGAGGATCCGGCTCTTTTCCGCCGGGTAGCAGAGTATTTAGCCGATGGGAAGGTCATCGGATGGATGCAGGGTCCCATGGAATTCGGTCCCCGGGCTTTGGGAGGACGAAGCATCCTGGGTGATCCTCGCAGTGAAAAAATGCAATCAGTCATGAACCTGAAAATTAAATATCGAGAATCGTTCCGGCCCTTTGCGCCATCGGTCTTAAGGGAACGAGTGTCCGAATTTTTTGAGATGGATGCCGATAGTCCCTATATGTTGCTGGTGGCCCCGGTTGTGGAAAAGCGCCGTCGAGCGGTTGCACCGGATCAACAAAAGCTTTGGGGAATCGATCTCCTTAATGTGCCAAAGTCAGATATTCCAGCGGTGACCCATGTGGATTACTCGGCCCGTGTTCAAACCGTTTCACCGGACACCAACCCCCGATACTATCAATTGTTACAAGCGTTTGAAGAACAAACCGGATGTGGAGTCTTGATCAATACCTCATTTAACGTTCGAGGAGAACCGATTGTCTGCACGCCTGAAGATGCTTATCGGTGTTTTATGCGGACTGAGATGGATGTCCTCGTGCTGGAAAATTGTCTTGTCTTGAAAGAACATCAAAAGCCGATTCCTAAAGATGAAGGGTGGATGAAAGAATTTGAATTGGATTAAGAGGTCACGAATAACGCAATGACACCAAAGATTCATCAAACAACCTCGAAGGAACTTCGCTCGTTTGGGCTATTAATGGGTGGAGTGTTTCTGATAGTGGCGTTATGGCCGCTGGTCATTCGGGGAGAAAACATTCGAGTGTGGGCGAGTCTCATGGCTGTGGCCTTTGGGGTGATGGGAATACTGTTTCCAACAGGTCTCAGGCCCCTTCATCGAATATGGATGAAGATTGGGGAAAAATTAGGCTGGATCAATTCCCGCATTATATTAGGGATACTGTTTTTCGGGATTTTTACTCCCATGGCCTTTATCTTGGGGTTATTAGGCAAACGGCCACTACAGCTGGGTTATGACCCAGCAGCAAACAGCTATCGCATTCCTAAAAAGGCCAGAGCCGCTGACCATGTGCTGAAACCCTTCTAAGGAGGAAAAACAGATGACAGGTTTTCTTGGGGAACTTTGGGACTTTATGCGGGAACGAAAAAAGTTCTGGCTCGCCCCTATCATCATTATGCTATTATTGCTCGGTGGTCTTATTATCCTGAGCGAGGGCTCAGCCGTTGCCCCCTTCATCTATACTTTGTTCTAGGAAACTGTCGGAGATTAGTGATCCACACGAGATTTTGTTGAAGAAGTTTTAAGCCTGTATTCAACGTGCCCTCATAAATTCTTGTTACATGAAATCAAAGGAGGGAGCTTCAATCTCCCTCCTTTGGAGACCTCCTGGGGTTCCTGATTGTTCGGGGACAAACCGCTGACTCATCGCATACTTGGTGAACTCACTTTTGGTGTCAATGGACTTTGATGCTCCAGGCGGCACTATTAATCCGGCATTCTTCCCTTCCAGGATTCACGGCATTCGTACGTTGAAATCCCCAAGCATGTTACGATGATTCTTCTTGGCTGACTGGAGATTGTCCCATGTCAGTGGTTAACGCTTGGTCCTGTCACTGGAGACTTCGCGTGTTTCTTGGGATAATGGCCATAGTTTGGGCGCATTTCCGTATTTTTCCAGGCAGACATCCTTTCAATTCAATATGTCTTAAGGGGATTGATCCGTATCGCACTCCTCAACAGGCCTTCCTGACTCGAGGAGTCCTCATTAGTATATGGGAAAACGATACGGCAACTCCTTATTCGGAATGTGGTTGGTGGAAGGGGGCAAGTTTGGATTTATCATCATTTCAATTGACACGCTAAGGCTAGACAAAAGGAAAAAATTTCAGCGGTTTTTCGAAAGGATCACAGTTTGCTCACCAAACCCCTTGACTCTCAAAAATGGTGAATTATTATGAAAAAGAAGTCTGAGATCATACAGGATGACAATCTGGAGATGCCCAAGGGCAATCTCGTGTGAGGAATTAGTAATTTTTTGACCCAGGTAATTCACCGGGTTCATTTCAAGACGTATGTCTGGATCTGAACACGATCAGATATCCCGGCTTCGAGCCTTCCTGAATCAACAGGTGATCGGGCAAGAGGGTCTTACCCTCAGGTTGTTGATTGCCTTGTTGGCTGATGGACACCTTCTGGTTGAAGGTGCCCCAGGTTTGGCCAAAACCACCGCCATTAAAACGTTGGCCTCCGGATTAGAGGCTGATTTTCATCGGATTCAATTTACCCCTGATTTACTCCCCGCGGATATTACGGGAACAGACATTTATCGCCCTCACGACGGATCGTTTCGCTTTCAACCCGGACCTGTTTTTCACAATCTCGTCCTTGCCGATGAAATCAATCGGGCGCCGGCCAAGGTGCAGGCAGCCCTATTAGAGGCCATGGGAGAACATCAAGTGACGGTCGGGCGAACGAGTTACCCCTTGCCAGAGTTGTTTTTAGTCATGGCCACACAAAACCCCATTGAGCAGGAAGGCACCTATCCCTTGCCTGAAGCACAATTGGATCGTTTTCTTCTCTATGTCCGGGTGCAGTATCCCGATGTGGAAGGAGAACGAAAGATTGCCGAACTCGTTCGTCGCCAGGCGAGAGCGACTCCCGGAGATCTTACAACAACCCTCACGCCGATTCCCCAAAAAGTGGTTGTGGCCGCTCGGCGGCAGATATGGGATGTGTATGTCGCACCAACACTGGAAGAATATATTGTCCAACTCGTGATGGCGACTCGTGAGCCTGACCCCTATAGCGCGATGTTGAAGCGATGGATCCGGTTTGGAGCCAGCCCCAGGGCGACTAACGGATTGGAGCGGTGTGCCA
>WOR8_10009596_pt1 | contig 13269 bp, 9 predicted proteins | sample DeeMarSeWOR38_10_FD_19890 | JGI IMG/M metagenome (IMG submission 19890) | reverse complement strand
TCCACGACGAGGAAACCGCTATTTCCTGTGCCCGCAAAATTAAGGACATCGAACGCCTCAAGATGCTTTATCTGCTGACCGTCGCCGATTCGATTGCAACCGGGCCGATGGCCTGGAATGACTGGACCGCTGCGCTTTTGAGAGATTTTTTCCTCAAAACGGTGAATGTGCTGGAAAAGGGAGAACTGGCCACCGCCCGGGCTGTCGAAGTTGTCGAGCAAAAGAAAAGGGAGGCCCAGCGTTCAGCCCGCAACCCCAGAGAAAAAAAGAAAACCGAAGCCCTGCTGGACGTGATGTCGCCGCGATATCTTTTATATATACCGTCCCATGAAATTAAAAAACATATCCAGCTTTACCATGATCTATCCGCGGGCAATTCCGAATTTATCTGGGAAATCGAACACACCGCCGATGCCAACACCCGCTCTGTTACCATCTGTGCCCAGGATCGTCCCGGTCTGATTTCAAAAATCGCTGGTGTATTTACCTTAAACAATATCGATATTCTGCACGTTCAGGTCTTTACCTGGCGCAATAATATCGCTCTGGATATTTTTAAGGTCAAGCCCCCACCGGATCCGATACTGGAAGACGAAAAATGGAACCGCACCGCCAAGAACCTTGAGGCCGCCCTGTCCGGCGAACTGGACCTGAGCGCAGCCCTTGATAAAAAGGTACGCCTTTACCGCAACGGGAAAACCGGACTTGGCAAAAAACCGCATCAGGTCACGGTGGACAATACCAGCTCCAGTTTTTTTACCATCATCGAGGTATTCACCTATGATTTTCCCGGTTTGCTCTTCAGTGTAAGCGATGCGCTTTATCGCTGCGATCTGAATATCTGGGTCGCTAAAATCGCAACGAAAGCGGATCAAGTCGTCGATGTTTTCTATGTTCGAGATGTAAATGGACAAAAAGTGGATTTACCGGATCAGGTGTCGGATTTAAAAGCCGCCATAATGCAACGGCTGCCAGGCACCCAGACGGATCATTTAACCCAAAAAATTGAAGTCTAATAATCATTGCGTTGCTTAAAACTTAAATAGTTCGACACCATCTAACTTAAAAGGAGAACAGGTTTTGAACATGAAACCAAAAAGTCTGCTGCTAGCCGCCTTATTACTCGCGCTTCCCGTTTCTTCAGCTGTTGCGTCGGATGGCTTAAATTCGGGTGACACCGCCTGGATGATCGTCTCAACCGCTCTGGTCATGATGATGACCCCGGCCGGTTTGGCCTTGTTTTATGGTGGCATGTCCAGGTATAAAAACCTGTTAAACACCTTCGCCATGACCGTTGTCGCCTATTGCCTGGCCAGCGTCATATGGATGATGTGGGGATACAGTATCGCATTTGGACCGGACAAAGCCGGTATAACCGGAGGTCTGGAAAATCTTTTTTTAGCCGGTATCGGGGTAGATAGCCTCTCAGGAAGTATTCCAACATATGTGTTTGCGCTTTTTCAAATGACCTTCGCCGGGATCACCGTCGCTCTGGTTCTGGGGTCGGTTGTTGATCGCATGAAGTTTTCCGCATGGATTGTCTTTACGATTTTATGGGTCACCTTCATTTACTGCCCCATCGCCCACTGGGTCTGGGGCGGCGGCTGGATGGGCAATATGGGCGCTTTGGATTTTGCGGGCGGCACGGTGGTGCACATTAATGCCGGTGTGGCCGGTCTGGTACTCGCGCTGGTGCTCGGCAAACGCATCGGATACGGTAAAGAGGCCATGTTTCCGTCCAGCATCGCGTTCACCGCATTGGGAGCAGCGCTCTTATGGTTTGGCTGGTTCGGATTTAATGCCGGCAGCCAACTGGCTGCCGACGGCGTGGCCGGTTCGGCCTTTTTGGTCACCAATACTTCGGCGGCGATGGGGGCGCTGGCCTGGATGTTCGCTGAATGGCTGGTAGACAAAAAACCAACGGTACTGGGTTTGGCTTCCGGAATTGTTGCCGGACTGGTGGCGATTACACCGGCAGCCGGGTTCGTTAATTTACCGGCCGCTTTGATCATCGGGCTCGTCGCCGGTGTGCTGGGCTTTTACTTTGTGGCCAAAGTCAAACATAAACTGGGATATGACGATTCCCTGGACGCCTTTGGCGTTCATGGAATGTGCGGTCTCTGGGGTGCCCTGGCCACCGGGCTGTTTGCCAATCCGGCGGTAAACGAAGCCGGCAAAGGCCTATTCTACGGCAACCCGAAACAACTCTGGATCCAGATTATTTCTATCGTCGCCACTGCTGTGTTTACTGCCGTCGGGACCCTGATTATCATTTATATAACCAAATTGCTGACCGGCGGCCTGCGCGTCTCTGAAGAAATCGAGGTTGCCGGACTCGACAGCTCCATTCACGGCGAAAGAGGTTTTGAAATTTAATGATCAACAACGCCGGGCGGAAAAGCAACCTATTATTCACAGGGACATAGGAGGTTCTAAAATGAAGAAAATCGAGGCAATCATCAAGCCTTTTAAACTCGATGACGTCAAAGAGGCCTTGAACAAAATCGGCATCCAGGGGATGACCGTTTCAGAGGTCAAGGGATACGGGCGTCAGAAAGGCCATAAGGAAATCTACCGCGGCGCGGAATATGCGGTGGATTTTATCCCTAAAATTAAAATCGAAATCGTGATCGATGCCGACCGCGCCGATCAGGTCGTTGAAACGATCCGGGAAGCAGCCAACACGGGCAAAATCGGTGACGGCAAGATTTTTGTGATACCGGTAGAGCAAGCTTTGCGGGTGCGAACGGGGGAGACCGGCGGCGATGCCATTTAGCGCATAGTGCATGGGGCATGGCGCATGGGGTAAAAAAAGAAGAAACAGACCATCAGTGCTCCGGGTTCAGCGAAATGAAAACTTTATTTTTCCACCGCAGTCCCAATTCACTGTAGTTTAAACCAATAAATCTAGATTAAGATTTAAATAATAATTCAATAAAGGAGGAACGATCTGATGACACCCAAAGAAGTATTGGACATGGCAAAGGAAAACGGCGCAGTCGTTGTCGATCTGCGGTTTATGGATTTTCCGGGATTATGGCAGCATTTTACGGTTCCGATCAGCGAACTGGAAGAATCCAGTTTTGAAGACGGTTTCGGCTTTGACGGCTCCAGCATTCGTGGCTGGCAGCCGATCCATGCCAGCGACATGCTGGTGGTTCCCGATGCTGCCACCGCAAAAATGGACCCGTTTTATGAAGCCCCGACCCTGGTGCTGATCTGCAATATTGTTGATCCGGTCACCCGGGAGGCCTATACCCGCGATCCGCGAAATATCGCTCAAAAAGCAGATGCGTATTTAAAGAGCAGCGGCATCGGTGACGTGGCCTACTTTGGCCCGGAAGCCGAATTTTTTATCTTTGATGATATCCGGTTTGAATCCACCCGCTTTTCTGCCTTTTATGAGATCGATTCCGTCGAGGGCAACTGGAACACGGGCCGGGACGAAGGCCCCAATTTGGGCTACAAGCCGCGCCACAAGGAAGGCTATTTCCCGGTTCCACCCATGGACAAATTCCAGGACTTGCGCACCGAGATGGTTTTGACTCTGGAAAACCTGGGGATCGAAATCGAGGCCCAGCACCATGAAGTGGCCACCGCCGGACAGGCCGAAATCGACATGCGCTTCAAACCCCTGCTGCAGATGTCGGATCAGCTCATGTGGTTTAAATATGTGCTAAAAAACGTGGCCTATCGCCACAATCATACCGTCACTTTCATGCCCAAACCGCTTTTTGAGGATAACGGCACCGGTATGCATACCCACATCAGCATCTGGAAAGAAAACCAGCCGCTGTTTGCCGGTGACAAATATGCCGGAATATCCCAGGAAGCGCTCTACGGCATCGGCGGCATCCTGAAGCACTGCCGCGCGTTGACCGCCTTTACCAACCCGACCACCAACTCTTACAAACGCCTGGTGCCGGGTTTCGAGGCCCCGGTCAATCTGGCCTACTCCAGCCGCAACCGCAGTGCGGCAGTCCGCCTGCCGATGTATTCGACATCACCGAAGGCCAAACGCATCGAGTTCCGAACCCCGGATCCGTCCTGCAACGGGTACCTGGCCTTTTCCGCCATGCTGATGGCCGTCATTGACGGTATCCAGAATAAAATCGACCCGGGCGACCCGCTGGATAAAGACATTTACAATCTTCCGCCGGAGGAATTGGCTGAAATCCCGTCGGCTCCCGGATCTTTGGATGAGGCCATCGAAGCTTTAAAAGCCGATCAGGAATTCCTGTTAAAAGGCGATGTGTTCACCCAGGATGCGATCGACATGTGGATTGAGTACAAAACCGAAAATGAAATCAACGACATCAAACTGCGGCCGCATCCACATGAGTTTTATCTGTACTATGATATCTAAAACTCGGTTTGCGCCTGCATGCCGACCCCTTAAAATAAAGCCCTGCTTGAAAAAGCAGGGCTTTATTTATTTCCACGAAAATTGTCAGGTTCTATCGGTACGATTTGTACTCAACACCATACTTTTGGGCCTTATAGGCAAATTTCCTCACGGTCGTCTTCAAAATTTCGGCAGCCATGGTGATGTTGCCCCGGGTGTTTTTCAGGGCGTCGATAATCATCTCTCTCTCCAGGCTGGCGACGGCATCCTCCAGGGAGCGCGCGGGCACGGTGCCCGATGCCTTTCCGGTTTGCAGGGTTGGCGGCAGGTGGTAGCTGTGAATCACGCCCTCCTCGCAAAGCAGCACCGCACGCTCAATGCAGTTTTCAAGCTCTCTCACATTTCCCGGCCAGTGGTATTCCATGAGCATGTCAATGGCCGGGGTCGACAGTCTTTTTATATTTTTGTGATTTTCTTTGGCATATTTTTCGAGAAAATGGTCCGCCAGCAGCAATATATCGGTCTTGCGCTCGCGCAGCGGCGGCAGGTAAATCGGAAAAACATTCAATCGATAGTAGAGATCACCCCTGAAAGACTCGTCCTCAACAGCCGCCTCCAGGTTTTTATTGGTGGCGGCGATAATGCGCACATCGGTTTTGAGGGTCCGGTGTCCGCCTACCCGCTCAAATTCTTTTTCCTGAAGTATCCTCAGCAGATTGGCCTGAACATCCAGCCCCAGAGATCCGATTTCATCGAGAAAAATGGTGCCCTTGTGCGCCAGTTCAAATTTGCCGATTTTTTGTTTGATGGCGCCGGTGAAGGCCCCTTTCTCATGGCCGAACAGTTCGCTTTCAATCAGATTGACGGGCAAAGCGGCACAATTGACTTTAACAAAGGGATTTTTTGCCCGATGGCTGCTGTAGTGTATCGAGTTGGCAACCAGCTCTTTGCCGGTCCCGCTTTCGCCCCGAATCAGAACGGTTGCATTGCTCCTGCAAACCTGCGAGACCATCTGGAAGACCTCACGCATTTTATTGCTGTTGCCGACGATACTGCTGATACTGTATTTGTCTTTGAGCACGTTTTGCAGCCGCCGGTTCTCCTCGCGCAGCCGTTCTTTTTCCAGACGGATGGTTTCAAGCTTGATAACATGGCTGGCAATCATCGCGGCGATAACCGAAAGCAGTTTCTCTCCGCTTTTGAGCGAATAGGTCTTGTTAAACGGTCGGTCCACACTGAGGGCGCCGATGACCTGTTTGCCTTTTTTGACCGGAACACAGATAAAGGATCGCTCTTTGCCCTGTTTTTTCTTGCGTGTCGCGGTGCGATCCAAAAAGAGCGGTTCTTGGCTGATTTTGGGAATCGAAACCGCCTTGCCTCGATATTAATCTCATTGCGCAGGGGATTCAAAATTGTTATAGTGCCCTGCGCCATATTCAGCGAACTCGACAGAATATCCAGCACCTTGTACAGAGACTTTCTCAAATCCAGATGCTCGTTCAGCGCATTGGTGATTTCGTAAAGCAGCGTAACTTCTTCAATGGGTTTCATGGCTTTCAATCTCGTTTCCTAAAAGTCTATTACGAATCTGTCAACGAATGGACAGAATAATACAATTTTGTAATAAATTGCAAGCTGTTTTTCCAGGCCACCGGACCTTGGGACGGGTTGGCGGTTAAAGGATGGTGCCGAAATGGGGCAATGGGACAATCGCAATCCGTAAATCTTTTCAATCCAAAATCCGCAATCCAAAATCTAAAATCAAATGATTCTGCATATCGACATGGATGCGTTTTATGCCTCCATAGAACAACTCGATGACCCCCGGCTTCGGAACAAATGCGTCATTGTCGGGGGCACCTCCAACCGCGGAGTGGTTTCAGCTGCGAGCTATGAAGCCCGGCAGTTCGGCATCCATTCCGCCATGCCGATCTATCAAGCCAAACAGAAATGCCCCCAAGGCAGTTTTGTGCCCCCGCGAATGGGGCGCTATAAAGAAGTATCGAAAAAAGTGATGGCCCTGCTGCGGGATTTTTCTCCCCTGGTGGAACCGGTGTCTATCGATGAAGCCTGCCTGGATATTACGGGATGCCAGCGCCTGTTCGGCGAGCCCCTGGAAATCGCCTGGGAAATTAAACGGAAAATTAAAGAAACCGTCCACCTGACCTGTTCGGTGGGGGTGGCGCCCAACAAATTTCTGGCCAAGATAGCCTCCGATATGGAAAAACCCGACGGGCTGACATTGATCCTGCCGGATCAGGTTGCTGCGTTTATTGATTCGCTTCCGGTAAAAAAAGTCCCGGGCGTCGGCAAAAAGATGTTTCGCCAGCTCGAGCTGTTGGGTATTCGAACTCTGGGCGACGTTCAACGGCTGCCGGAAAAATCGCTGATCAAGCACCTGGGTAAATTCGGTAAACGCCTGCGATCCCTTTCATCCGGCAACGACGATTCCCCGGTAACGCCGCATGCGCATCATAAATCCATCAGCAGCGAACGCACACTGGCAGCAGACACGCGCGATATCAAGCTGCTAAAACGCTATCTTTTGAGCCAGTCCGGGGAAGTGGCCCGACAGTTGAGGCAGGCCGGTGTGCGCGCCAAAACCATTGCCATCAAAATAAAAGATGAAGACTTCAAAACGGTTACGCGGCGGACAACCATTGCCGTCCCGACCCAATCATCAAAAACCATATACCAACACGCAGCAGGATTAATGGATGATTACAAAATCACCAAAAAAATTCGTCTGATCGGTGTGGGAACCTCAGGGTTTTCGTCGGTCAGCGCATCGGTGCAAATCGGCCTTTTTGATGCCAGGGAGGAAACCGGCGATAATTGGGAAAAAATAGACACCGCCCTTGATTCGATCAGCAAAAAATTTGGCAAAGATGTGGTCAGCAGGGCAACGCTTAAAGATTAACATAGCACCCGGTTTTAATCGCGGCTGGAAGCCGGGCTGGAAGCCGCTCCCACCAGTCGAGGAAATCCTGTGGGAACGGCTTGCAACCGTGGGAACGGCTTCCAGCCACGATAAGCTTTTTACACAACAAAATTTATAGCCAATCAATATCTTGGCGGTTTTATGAAAAAAAGATTTCAAAGACGCTATGCGGACATGTTCGACTTTGTCCCCATCGGCTTTTTTACGTTGGGGCCGGAGGGCCGCATCCTGGAGGTTAACCCGACCGGTGCCCGGCTTCTGGGAGCAGACAGATCGGGTTTAATAAACCAAAAGTTTACAAAATTCATCGCTACCGACTTTCAGGCCGGCTTCCGGCACCACTGCAAAAAAGTCCTTGAATCCGGCAACCGCGATACCTATGATTTGAAGCTGTTTAAAGCAAACCAGTCCGATTTTTGGGCGCAGCTGGAAACGATTGCGGTTATGGCAGGTGACGGCACTTTAAATGGCCGCCAATTAAACATCGCCATTACCGACATCACCGACCGCAAGCAAGCCGAGGATGCACTCTGCAATGCACTTGATAAATCCCATCAGCAGGCCAAAGAGGTAACGGCCCTGCTGGAAAGCTCCCGGGCCGTTCTGCAATATCGTGAATTTAAAGACTCCGCCAAATCCATATTCAATTCCTGCAAGAATCTGATCGGCGCCAGAGCCGGTTATGTGGCTTTATTAACGCCGGACGGCAGCGAGAATGAACTGTTGCATCTGGACGCCGGCGGGCTGTCCTGCACCGTGGACCCCACCCTGCCGATGCCGATACGGGGATTACGTGAAAAGGCTTACCGTTCCTGCAAAACTGTTTTTGACAATCGCTTTTCCAAGAGTCAATGGATGAATTTTTTACCCGACGGACACGTCACGCTCGAAAATGTTTTATTTGCGCCTCTGGTGATCGACGGCAAAGCCGTTGGGCTCCTTGGCCTGGCCAACAAGCCCGGTGGCTTCACCGAACATGATGCCCGCATTGCTGCCGGTTTCAGCGAGTTTGCATCGGTGGCCCTTTTTAACAGCCGCACCCTGGAGTCGCTGGAACACAGCGAAGAACGCTTCCGCTCCGTGGTGGAAACCGCCATTGACGCCATCGTCACCGTCGACAGCAACGGCAGGATTATTTTCTGGAATCAAAAGGCCGAATTGATGTTCGGCCATAAAGCCGATGAAGTGATCGGCCAACCGGTCGCCGTCATTATGCCCGAACGGTTTCGCAAAGCCCATCAACATGGGTTAAACCAGGCGGCCTCACGCAAAAAGCCTAAAATAGCCGGAAACATCCTTGAGCTGGTCGGACTCAGAAAAGACGCAAGTGAATTTCCGCTGGAGCTGTCCCTTGCAAACTGGGAAACCAAAGAGGGTATTTTTTTTACGGCTATTATTCGCGATATCAGCGAACGCAAGCAGGCCGAAAAAGAGCTCCAGGCGGCTCGCGATGAACTCGAGCAACGAGTAGATGCACGCACCGCCGAACTTGGAGAAACCAATCTACAGTTACGAAGACAGATTGACGAATGTGAGCAGGCCCAGTTCGCGCTCAGGGAATCCGAGCTAAAATACGCCACCCTGGTTGAGGATGCGTTGATCGGCGTTTACATTATCCAGGACGGAAAAATTGAATTTGCCAATGAAAAGTTTGCCGACATCTATGGCTATTCCAAAGACGAATTGCTCGGCATGGACTCCTTGAATCTGGTCCACCCGGATGACCGGCCGCTGGTCAAAAAATTAAGAGAAAAGCGGCTCCGGAAGGAAAACGTGCCGGCTGAATATGAAAGCAAAGGTTTGAAAAAAAACGGCGACATCATCTGGGTAATGAGAAGCTTCTCCCAGATTACCTATAAAGGGCGCCCGGCCATTTCAGGAATTGTTGCCGATATCAGCAAACGCCGCAGGGCTGAAGAGGCACTGCGAAAATCAGATAAGGAATTGCGCGTCCTGTCCAACCAACTCCTGTCGGCTGAAGAAAAGGAAAGAAAACGGATAGCCCGGGAGCTGCATGACGGTATCGGCCAGGCCTTAAGCGCCATTAAGTTCAGCGTGGAAAACGCACTGTTGGAAGTTCGTGCTGCGGCCCATCCGATTGACCTGGGATCTCTGGAAGCCGTCATCCCCTTGACCCGGAAAACCATTGAAGAAGTCCGCAGAATCGTAAAAGACTTGCGACCGTCTATTCTAGACGATCTGGGTATTCTGGCCACCATCGGATGGTTTTGCCGGGAATTTCAAAATGTTTACGCCGAAATCCGAATTGAAACCACCATCGACGTTGAAGAAGACGAAGTTCCCTTATACCTGAAAACCACGATTTACCGCATTATGCAGGAAGCCTTAAATAATGTCGCCAAACACAGCCAGGCGAGTTTTGTTCACCTGCAGCTGAAAAAAAACAAACGCCATCTGAACCTGAGCATCCAGGATAACGGGCGGGGATTTAATCTGGACAAAGCCATGGCTTTAAAAACATCTCGCAGGGGATTCGGTCTGGCCAGTATGAGGGAACGGGCCGAGTTGTCCGGGGCTGGCTTTAGCATTGATACGGTGCCGGGGAAAGGAACGACGATAAAGATAGCGTGGCCTCACTAGATTTGGGATTTCGCATCCGAAATCATAGGAGAACCTATCTCAAAAATGTGGCGAAGGGTTCATGGTAAGGCGCGGAACGACGAAAAAGCGGAGCATACACGTGAGTAGGTGAGCATTTTGAGCCGTCCCGCAACACCGCCATGGGCACTTAGACGCCTTTTTGAGATAGGTTCTAGCGTTCTACCAGCCCCTGCTCGATGGCATACGCCGTCAGTGCAGCTGCATTATGCAGGCCCAGTTTTTTCATCAGGTTGGCCCGGTGTTTTTCAACGGTTTTTAAGCTGATACAAAGATCGGCGGCAATTTCTTTGTTTTTATATCCTTCGGCGATCAGCTTTAATACCTCCCGCTCGCGGGGCGAAAGCAACCCCAGAGTTGAACTGGGCAAACGGCTCTCTTTTCCTTCCAGATACCCTTCGATCACCTTCTCCGACACCCCCGGGCTGAGATAGGTTTTGCCTTTCAAGACGGTTTCAATGGCCATTAAAAGCTCGTCGCGCGTGGCATCCTTTAAGACATAGGCATTCGCTCCGGCCTGCAGCGTCGTCCGCAGGTATTCTTCGGTTTTGTGAACCGTCAGCGCAATGATCTTGGTCTCCGGATATCGCTTTTTGATTTCTCTGATGGCGTCCATGCCCGTCATGCGGGGCATTGACAGATCCATCATCACCAGGTCCGGGCTCAGCTTTTCAACCGCCCGAATGGCCTGGCGTCCATCAGCGGCTTCACCCACGATTTCAAATTTTGGGCCTGCGGACAACAGGGCCCGCAAGCCTTCCCTTAAAATGGTATGATCCTCCGCCAGGACAATTCTGACTTTTTTATCCATATTGCGCCCCCGTGCACGACACCAGGGTTTACGATACAGGGCAGACCGCGAACAATGATGGCAGCATATAGAGCGTGGCCCTACTCTGCTCAATAAAATATACTGCGTTATTGCGCCGAATATACAGTGTTCACCTTATTTATCATGATGTTTTTTTTTAGTAAAGCCATGATGGATATGCTTAAAATTTTGATCATTGATTCAAATACGCTGTTTCGCAAATCCCTTGGTAAGAGCCTTTTCGCACGGTTTCCGGCAGTTGAGATTCAGGAATCCGGTTCCGGAGCCGAAGGGCTCCAAAAGGTGGACGCATTTGCCCCGCAGCTGATCTTTATCGATATTTATTTGTCGGATATCAGTGGTTTCGATTTAGCCAAAAAGATTAAGGCATCTTATCCGCAAATCATCATTGCCACATTTGCAAGTTTTGATTCGCCGGAATATCAGGTGGCGGCCGCAGCATGCGGTGTGGAATATCTGATCCCCAAAGATGATTGGAGCAGTGAAAAAATTCTGGAATTTGTTGCGTCGGTGGTGACAAATTTTGAAAATGCCCCAAACACACCCGCATAAAATTTGAAGTTCGCCGCCCTGGGTCCTATCCAGCTTATCGTGCCAGGTATTTAAGGTTTAAATTTGAATTTAATCGTTTCTTAACACCGAACTTTTACGATGGCTGTTCCGGACAAAATCAGGCTGAATCGCGCAAGCCAGCACCACAACGGGGTATAAAAAAATTGATCAAATCGATTCCTTTTGATACTGTAATAATTGAAAAAAATTGAAAGTGCCCGTTCTTTGTTTGCGAATCCAATATACACGATAAATCAAGCCCATTGGCTTATGTCCTTTTTCAGCCGTCATCTAACTGAGACAATAGATTTACGCACAGGTATTAAAAACTCATCAGCATCCGATAGAAATTAAGGCTGTTTGTTCATAAGTTGTTAAAACTCCGATACGGAAAGGAGGTGAATCAAATAGACAGATAAGCAATTATTTAATGCCGATTTAAATAAACCTTGATTAATAGGAGGAGTTCAAGATGAAGAAATTTTCAGAATTTTCAGAATTAGGCATTTTTACATTGGCAATCGCACTCACAGCCCTGTTAATTCTACCTTCAGCCTATGCGCTCGATTTTAAGATTTCCGGGCAGCTCAACCGGGCCGTCCTCTGGGGCGACAACGGCAATAACGACGATGTCAAATTCGTGGACAATGACAACTCATCCACCCGGTTTCGCTTTACCGGATCCAATGAATTTGATAATAACTGGAAAGTCGGCTTCAAATGGGAAAACGAGATGCAGTCCAATGATTCGAGCGATACGGTGATTGATATAGGCGAAAATGGAGACAGTACCGATGTGGATTTCAACGAAAGACATATGGACATTTACTTTGAGCATAGCAAGTTCGGAAAGCTTTCCCTGGGCCAGGGCGACACCGCCTCAAACGGCACCTCCGAGGTGGACCTGTCGGGCACCGATGTGGTCAACTATTCTTCCATTTCAGACATGAACGGTGGCTTTAACTTCCGCGACGACGATGATAACGTGATCGTCAGCATTGGCGACGCCTTCAGCAACTTTGATGGATTAAGCCGCGATGACCGCATCCGCTACGATACGCCCAAGTTTGGTCCGGTCTATTTTTCAGCCAGTTACGAGAACGGCCAAACCTATGATTTCGCCGGACGCTTTGCCTATCAATGGGATGGCTTCGGTAAGCTTGCGGCCGCAGTCAGCTGGCTGCCCGCCGACACCCAGCGTGAACCCTATAGACAATACAGCGGTTCGATCTCTTTTCTGTTCGACTTCGGGTTGAATCTGACATTTTCCGGTGCCAATCGCTATGACACGTCCGGTGATGACGAACCCTATAACCTCTATGGCAAAGTGGGCTATAAATTGGACAAATGGGCCTTTTCGGTCGATTATACCTATTCGGAAGATGTGGACGCGGAGGGTGATGAAGCCACATCCATCGGGGCCGCAGCCGTATTTAATCCCTGGAAAAGTGTGGAGCTCTACGCATGTTACCGCTGGAACGACCTTGACCGTGACGCGGACCAGCGACCTGCCGGGGTTGGTAATGCCGAGAGTATCAATTCCGTCATGGTCGGTACCCGCGTGAAATTCTAAAAGAAAGGTTATTATGCGTCACATAAGCTTAACCCTGATTGCGTTACTGTGGATTGGACTGGCAGCATCCCTTTTGATGGGCTGCGGGGCCAAAGGCCAGCCTGCGGAATTCGAGCAGACTGCCGGCGAAATGAAGGAAGGCCCCGGTGTTTTCACTGGAGAAGAAGGCGAATTTACCATTTATGACTCCCAGAAGGGGGGCCCGTTCTGGAAGCAGCAGCAGGAGAAATCCGGGGAAGCTTCCCAAGAAGGCGAAAAAGAAGCCCAGGCGGCTTCCGGCAAGCCTTCTGAAACAACCCAGGTGGCTGCCGATAAGGCAACCAAAGAAGCTCAGGTAACCCCTGAAGAGGCCAAAGAATTCCACGAATTCCAGCAATGGAAAAAAGAACAACAAAGTTTCAAGGAGT
>WOR8_10007438_pt1 | contig 13270 bp, 10 predicted proteins | sample DeeMarSeWOR38_10_FD_19890 | JGI IMG/M metagenome (IMG submission 19890) | reverse complement strand
ATGAGTACCACCTTGATTTTACCGGGTGAATCGCTGCCGATGACCGAGGCGGAAGAAATTCGCGATGCGCTTGAGCGTCAGATCGACCTGGTTATCGATAGCGGCCATTGCGGCATCGAGACCACCACCGTGATTGATCTCACCGGCGATGTACCCACACTGGTGAGAGAGGGTATGGGGCGCGATCATGGTCTTGACTAATCTGACATTAGCTGGATAAACATCGTAAACTAGCGTCAACTAAAACAATAATTCATTCCATTGCAACAGATTCTCTACACTATAGCCATCTGGGCGGTCCCCGTATTATTTGCCATTACCCTGCATGAGGCGGCACATGGCTGGGTGGCCAATAAACTGGGTGACCCGACAGCACGCCAGCTGGGTCGCATTACCATGAACCCGATCAAGCACATCGATCCGGTGGGTACTATCGCGATACCGCTCGTCCTGGTCATGCTGAGCGGTTTCATTATAGGCTGGGCCAAGCCTGTGCCGGTGGACATGCGCCATTTCAAGCAACCCTTGCTGGATATGGCGTTGGTGGCGCTGGCGGGACCCGCGTCCAACTTCTTGATGGCCTGCGGCTGGGCCTTGATGATAACACTCAGCACGACAGCGCTGGCCGAGACATCGATTGCGGTTTATCTGTTTCAGATGGGCAAGGCCGGCATGACGATCAATCTAATACTGATGGTGCTCAACCTGATGCCGATCCCGCCGCTCGATGGCGGGCGCGTGGTCGCCGGTGTTTTACCCAAACAGGTGGCATGGTCATACATGCGCATCGAGCCATACGGCATGTGGATCATCCTGGCGCTGCTGCTCAGCGGCGTACTGGGTAAAATCCTGTGGCCGGTCGTGCTCCGGTTCGAAGCCATCATCAGTGCAATCTTTATTTTCTAGGGAGTTCAATTGAATACCGCTACAAGACAACGCGTTTTATCGGGTATGCGGCCAACGGGGCTGTTGCACCTGGGCCACTATCACGGCGTGCTGAAAAACTGGGTCAACCTGCAGCATGAGCATGAGTGCTTCTTCTTTGTTGCAGACTGGCATGCGTTGACCACGCATTACGAAGATCCGCGCATTATCGAGCAGAGCGTGTGGGACATGGTGATCGACTGGCTCGCGGCCGGTATCAGCCCGGGCGCGGCGAAAATTTTCATTCAGTCGCGCGTGCCTGAGCATGCCGAGCTGCACACGCTGTTGTCGATGATTACGCCACTGGGCTGGCTGGAACGTGTGCCCACCTACAAGGACCAGCAGGAACTGCTGAAGGAGAAGGACCTGGCGACTTACGGCTTTCTCGGTTACCCGTTGCTGCAGAGCGCGGACATACTCATATACAAGGCAGGGCTGGTACCCGTCGGCGAGGACCAGGTCGCGCATGTGGAGCTCACCCGTGAAATCGCCCGGCGTTTCAATCACCTGTATGGTCGCGAGCCGGGTTTTGAAGACAAGGCGGAACAGGCCTGTGCCAAGATGGGCAAAAAGAATGCACGCATGTTCAAGGAGTTACGCAGGAAATATCAGGAGCAGGGTGACCAGGAGTCGCTAAATGTCGCACAAGCCCTGCTGGGTTCTCAACAGAATATCTCCATCGGTGACAAGGAGCGCCTGTACGGCTACCTTGAAGGTCAGGGCAAAATCATACTGCCTGAGCCGCAGGCACTGCTGACGCCGGCATCGAAAATGCCGGGCCTGGACGGGCAGAAAATGTCCAAGTCTTACGCCAACACCATCGCGTTGCGCGACCAGCCGGACGACATCAGCCACAAGCTCAGAACCATGCCGACCGATCCCGCACGGGTACGGCGCAATGACCCGGGTGATCCGGACAAGTGCCCGGTGTGGCAGTTTCATCTCATCTACTCGGATGACGACACCCGTGACTGGGTGCAGAATGGCTGTCGTAATGCAGGCATTGGCTGTGTAGAATGCAAGCAGCCGATCATTGATAGCGTGCTCAAGGAACTGAAGCCGATACAGGAGCGCGCCAGGGAGTACGAGAACGATATGACGACTGTTCGCTCCATCGTTGATGAGGGTAACGAAGCCGCACGCGAAGTTGCGCGTGATACACTTGATGATGTTCGTAAAGCCATGGGTATAGCTTATTTCTAATGACTGATCCCGTATCGCAACAGCCAGCTCCGCCACGCCAGGGCGAAATGCCATTCGCGCTGGTCGCGGGTGAACCGCTGACCGTCATTCCCAAAGACCTGTATATTCCGCCCGATGCGCTGGAAGTTATCCTTGAGGCGTTCGAAGGTCCGCTGGATCTGCTGCTTTACCTGATCAAAAAACAGAATCTCGATATCCTGGATATTCCTATCAAGGATATAACCGTTCAATACGTGCAGTACATCGAAATGATGCAGATCATGCGCATCGAGATTGCTGCAGAGTACCTGTTGATGGCGGCAATGCTCGCTGAAATCAAATCACGCATGCTGCTGCCGCGCCCGACCGAAGAAGAAGACGAGGACGATCCACGCGCTGAACTGGTGCGAAGGCTGCAGGAATACGAGCGCTTCAAAAAGGCGGCGCAGGATATCGACGAACTGCCGCGTATGGACCGCGATACTTTCAGTCCATCGGCAGAATTACCCGAGATACACCACGACAGGCCTCAGCCGGAAATCGATTTGCGTGAGCTGTTGATGGCATTCAAGGACGCGATGTCACGTGCAGAAATGTATACCCATCACCAGATACAGCGAGAAGTGCTGTCTGTGCGGGAACGCATGAGCAGGGTGCTCGACAGGATATCGGCAGAAGATTTCACCGACTACAGAACATTATTCAGCATCGAAGAAGGACGCCGCGGCGTTTGTCGTTACCCTGCTGGCGATCCTGGAACTGGTAAAAGAACAACTCATTGACATGGTGCAATCGGAACCGTTTTCACCGATACACATTAAGGCGGCCGGTAACAGCCAGGCCGGCTCGCCGAAAGAGGATTGATCATGGAACAACAAAAATTAAAAAATATCATCGAAGCAGTCCTGATGTCAGCAGAAAAGCCTTTGAAGGTGAATGATATAGAAGTCCTGTTCGCTGGCGATAATGACATGCCTGCGCGCGATGAAATTCGCAGGGCCTTGAAGGAACTGGGTGAGGAATATGACAGCCGTGGTTTTGAGCTGAAAGAAGTGGCCAGCGGTTTTCGTATACAGGTCAGGCAGGATTATTCACAGTGGATCGGACGCCTGTGGGAAGAAAAACCGGCGCGTTACACAAGAGCCTTGCTCGAAACCATGGCGCTGATTGCCTACCGCCAACCGATTACCCGTGGTGAAATCGAGGAAGTACGTGGCGTCAGTGTCAGCTCTAACATTATCAAGACCTTGTTGGAGCGGGAATGGATCAAGGTGCTTGGCCACAAGGATGTACCCGGCAAACCTGCACTGTATGGCACGACAAAAGAATTCCTGGATTATTTCAACCTGAAGTCGCTGGAAGATCTTCCGAGCCTGGCCGAGATCAGGGACCTAGATAAGATCCACCGGGAGCTTGATCTTGATATCGATAATACGGATACCGCCCGGGAAAACCTCGATGACGAATCAACAGGTACAGACACGGAAGCCGGTTCCGAAGAAGTCGATGAAGCCACTGAAGAAGTTGATGAAGCTGCAGACGTCAAGACAGTTCCAGCTACAGCCGATAATGATGCGTCTTTTGAAGAACAAAGTGATGCGGAATCAGCCGATGCTGAAACCGGCTCTGAGGAGGAAGGCGAATATAGCGATCTGAACACGGTTGCAGCTGAGGCCGATGATGTTGAGCCTGTTTCAGGGGCGAGACATTCCGGGACTTCCGATACTGAAACAGGTTCTGAAGAAGCGGATGAAGATCCGGCTGTAAACAGTGTGGCGGCGGAAGCTGATGATGACGAGTCTGTTGAAGAAGATGACTTTGCTGAATCTGAGCCACGGGCACAGTCAGTAGCCGGTTAGTACACCTTCCCTGAATCGAGTGGGTCAACTCCGGATGTTAGCCGCAGAGCTTGGTAGTTTCGTAGGAGCGGCTTTAGCCGCGAATTGTGATCGATTGGCAGGGCGTTTATTGCCGCAAATAACGCCAATGACGCGAAATTATAAAATAATTAAAAATATGTTTGCGCATTTCGCGTTGTTCGCGGCTAAAGCTGCCCCTGCGTCTACTGCAATCCGGATCAATACAACAAAACGTGAATTTGCCTCTGCACCTTTGCGGCGAAAGTTTTATCGTACAAACCTCCAAGCCCGGTGAAGACCCTGGATTAACAATGTCCGAAGAACGCGTACAAAAAGTACTGTCGCGCATGGGTTTTGGCTCGCGCCGTGAAATCGAACGCTGGATCGAGCAGGGACGCGTCAAGGTTAATGGCGAAGCCTGCACCCTGGGTGACCGGGTCAAGCCGGGTGACCGGGTCCAGGTTAACGGCAAGCGTATCATCGTGCGCGAGGAAAAGCAGGAAGAAACGCGCGTCATCATGTATCACAAACCCGAAGGAGAAGTCTGTACACGCAGCGATCCCGAAGGCCGCCCCACGATTTTCGACCACCTCCCAAAGGCAGGGCGTGCACGCTGGGTCAGTATTGGCCGCCTTGATATAAACACCAGCGGTCTGCTGTTGTTCACCACCAACGGTGAACTGGCCAATCGCCTGATGCATCCATCGAACGAAATAGAGCGTGAATACGCGGTACGCGTCAACGGCACAGTCACAAAAGATATTCTCAGCCAGCTTAAAACAGAAGTCATGCTCGAAGACGGGCCTGCGCATTTTGATGACATCCAGGACGGTGGTGGTGAAGGTTATAACCACTGGTATTACGTCGTTATCAGGGAAGGGCGTAACCGCGAGGTCAGGCGCCTGTGGGAGGCTGTAGGAATTCGCGTCAGCCGATTGATGCGTGTTCGCTACGGCAATATCATTTTGCCCAAGAGCCTGAGGAAGGGGCGGAGCAAGGACCTGGATGCCGCTGATATCAAGCAGCTGGGTGAATCCGTTGGGCTCGAGCTTGAAGTAAAATCAAGAGCACCAGCGAAAAAGCGTGGCTGGCCTGGTGCTAAAAAGGTGTACAGCAGGGCGGCGAAGAAAACAGCAGTCAGAAAAAAACGCAGCCCGTCTAAAAGAACCCGTTGACCTGTTGATGGTCAAAATTGCGTATGTGGGCCATTATGTGCCGCTAAGTCACTTAAGCGTCATACCCGCGGAAGCGGGTATGACGAGGTTTCTAATTTGAGGTGGATATGATGCAGCTGACGCTAAAGATTTTTATAACACTCTTTACATTATTGTTAATACCTGTGCATGCCCATGCAGCAGGTGAAACCGAACTCACGCCCGCAATGGTCAATCCCGGTCATGAGGAACAGCCGGAATGGTTCAAGGTGTCCTTTCTTGATTTGTATGAAGACATCGCTGAAGCGGCCGATGAAAACAAACGCCTGATGATCTATTTTTTCCAGGATGGATGCCCTTATTGCAAAAAACTGCTGGAGGACAACTTCGGTCAACGTGAAATAACAGACAAGACCCGTAAGTACTTTGATGTGGTTACGCTCAATATCTGGGGTGATCGCGAAGTCACCGTTGGCGACAAGGTGATGAAGGAAAAGGAATTTGCTGCAGCTCTGAAAGTCCAGTACACGCCGACACTGATATTCTTCAACGAAAACAACAAGGCGGTATACCGTGCCAACGGTTACTATCCGCCGGAAAAATTTGATGTTGTGCTCGATTATGTCGGGCAGAAAAAGGAAGGTGAAATCAGTTTCCAGGATTACCTGGCACAGCTTGCGCCGCAACCGGCTTCGGGCAAACTGCATACCGGGGTCAGCAGTGTCAGCTCAATCGATAATCTGAATGCCGCGCTGGAACCGGGCAAATACCTGCTGGTGATATTCGGGCAGAAGCAGTGTGCCACCTGTGATGAACTGCATCTCGATATCCTGCAACGCCCCGAAAGCCGGGAACTGCTAAAACGTATGAATGTCGCGGTTGTCGATTTATGGTCCGAGCAGGCAATAGTTACGCCGGATGGCAGCAAGCAGAAAATTTACGACTGGGCGAAGAAGCTGGACATCAACTATGCGCCAAGCCTGGTCTATTTCAACGACCAGGGTGAAGAAGTGTTTCGCTCTGATGCTTACCTGAAAACATTCCATGTACAATCGGTGATGGATTACGTGACGACCGGTGCATACCTCGAGCAGCCCAATTTCCAGCGTTACATCGATACCCGTGCCGATCACCTGAGAGAGCAGGGGATTGAAGTGAACCTGATGGATTGAACGGGGATTTAACCGCAGAGGCGCAGAGTACACAGAGGTTTTTTAGGTTTTATTTATGCAAATACACAATGAAGCCAGGTTATCGAAGATAGTTATTGCTTCAGGTATTCGTAGGAGCGGCTTTAGCCCCGAATCATGCATAATATGTTGATGTTGTTTAATGTCCGCGTCTAATGCTTTTAACGTGAAGTGATGTTTTGTTATGTAGTGTATTTCGTGTCTTTGGCGTCATTCGCGGCTAAAGCCGCACCTACAACAAAAATAATATCCTCTGCGTACTCTGCGCCTCTGCGGTTACATCACATTTATACTGTTAGGAACCGGGTTTGAAAGTATTGCCTGTTTCTGTCACGGCTTCGCTCAACAGGTATACGAATATATCGGTGATTTCTTCCGGCCTGGTTAATTTCCGCATGTCTTCCGCCGGGTACGCCATGGTTCTGAAGCGGGTGCGGATGGGCCCCGGGTTTACTGCATTAACCGGAATGTTTTTTGATTCGAGTTCGTCGGCGAGGATTTGCATTAATGACAACTGGCCTGCCTTGGCAACACCGTAGGCGCCCCAGTAAGCGCTGCTTTTATCATCGGCGGTAAATACGATGCGAGCGGAAGATGACTTTTTTAATAAAGGGATGCAGGCCTTGGTGAGCAGGAAGGGTGCATTCAGGTTGACCTGCATGACCTTGTACCACAGCTCGGTGTCGTATATATCCATCGGCGTGGAGGCGCCGAGCCAGCCGGCATTGTGAAACAGGCCGTCAAGCCGGCCGAATTCCCTGTCGATGTTGATATTGAGGTCATCATAATCAGCCGGCGTCGCGCCTTCCAGGTTCATCGGGTAGATTGCCGCTTGTGGCCAGCCGTTGTTTTTTATTTCATCATAGACCTGCTCGAGCTTGTGTACAGTGCGGCCGAGCAGAATGACGGTTGCGCCACGCCCGGCGCAGGCAAGGGCGACGGCTTTGCCAATGCCGTCACCGGCACCGGTTATCAGGATAACCCTGTCATCGAGCCGTATATCATCAGTATCAGGTATCATGGAGTGTAACTGTATTTACAGGAATTAAACCGGCCGGCTATTATGAAGTATGCGCAAATAGAATGGAACAACGGTACACCGCGCAGCGCCCGGTTTGGCGATGTTTATTTTTCTGCAGGCAACGGCGCAGAAGAAACACGCCATGTGTTTCTGCAACAGAACGAGTTACCGCAACGCTGGATGGAATCGGACCATTTTGTCATTGCAGAAACCGGGTTTGGTACCGGTTTGAACTTCCTTGTAACCATGAGCGCGTGGTTGCAGTCAGCACCTGCAGATGCCTGCCTGCATTTTATCTCTGTAGAAAAGCACCCTGTATCACCTGACGATATCGCACGCCTTGCCAGTCGTTGGCCGGTACTCGAGCCCGGTGTCGATGAATTGCTGCAGGCATACCCGCCACCCGTGCCAGGCATGCATTTGCTTGAACTGGCCAGCGGCAGAATCAGGCTGCTGTTGATATTCAGTGAAGTCGAGCATGCGCTCGAGCAGATCAACCATAAAGTCGATGCCTGGTTTCTCGATGGTTTTGCGCCATCCCGCAATCCCGAAATGTGGAGCGAGCGTGTATTTGAATTGATCGGTCGTAATACCCGGGTTGGCGGCAGCTTTGCGACCTATACCGCATCAGGTGATGTTCGCCGTGGTCTGTCGAGTGCCGGATTCGTTGTGCAGAAGGCTGAAGGCTTTGGTGACAAACGGGATATGCTTAAAGGCTTTATTTTCGAGCAAAGGTGTTATGTTGTAGACAGGCCCTGGTTTACTGTTCCTGTTGTTTCATACAGGGAAAAAAATGCAGTCATTATCGGCGCCGGTCTTGCCGGGCTTGCAACGGCATGGGCGTTGATCAAGCGTGGCTGGAAAATAACCCTGATTGACAGGCATACGGAAATTGCACAGGAGGCATCGGGCAATCCTGCGGGCTTGCTGATGCCGAGGCTGAGCCAGGGTGAAACGCTGGATTCGCGCTTTTATAGCAATGCTTATGTGCATGCAGTTCAGTGTCTTGACAGGCTGCAGGCTAAAGCTGCCGAACAGTTCTGGTTCAAAACCGGGAATGTGCTGGTGGATGATGCTGATAAATTGAAGAAAATAGTCGAGTCGCACCAGTACCCCGAAGACTTTATCAGTTACATCGACAGCAATCATATTGCAGAGACTACAGGCGTTGAACTTGACCGCGATGCGCTGTTGCTGGTCAATGCCGGATGGGTCAACGTGAAGCGACTGTGCAATATGATCAGGCGTGAATGTGCTGAACGGCTGGATTATGTTCAGGCCAATGTTGCTGACGTCAGCTTAAAACATGGTAAATGGCAGATAAGCGGCGAAAACAATGAAACCATCATGATGTCGGATTGCGTTGTCGCTGCAAACGGAAGTATGAGCGGGCGCTTTGCAGTGCTTGACTGGTTGCCTGTCGATGCCGTGCGCGGCCAGTTGACGATGCCCGCGGTGACGCAAAAAAGCCGAAAGATTAAATGCGGTATCAGTGCAGAACGTTACATTACGCCTGCACATGATGACAGGCATATCGTTGGGGCCAGTTACAATCTGAATGATGATTCACCCGGGCTGTCCTCACTGGATCAGGCGGAGAATATCAGCAGCATTAATCGCCTGATACCGGCAGTGCTGGAACAAAAGGCCGAGCCAGCGGGCAGGGTGGCTTTTCGTGCGGTAAGCAAGGACAGGGTGCCGATGGTTGGCTGTGTACCCGATAAGGACAGGTTCGAAACGGATTATCGTGACCTGCATCACGGCCGGCATTCAGCACATTACCCTGCGGGAGCCTATTTGCCGGGCCTGTATTTATCAACAGCGCATGGTTCAAGAGGGCTTGCCAGCTGCTTCATATCAGGTGAGCTGATTGCATCGATGGTTTGTGCTGAACCTGCACCCGTAGAAAAAGAGATCGTGGATTATCTGAACCCTGCACGCTTCATTATCAGGAGGCTGAAACGAGGCCGTTTCTGAAAGATGTCGGCTTGAGCATTTCCTGCAGTGTTTTATCAGATAACGGTTCTGGTCTTGAGATGCCATATCCCTGCGCGAAGTCGACGCCAACAAGCTGGATCTGTTCAATGATGTCATCATTTTCGACGAATTCAGCGATGGTCCTGATGCCCAGAACATGAGCTGCCTGGTTTATTGCGGCTACCATTGCATGGTCCATTTTGCTGTTGACCATGTCACGCACGAAGCCGCCGTCTATTTTCAGGTAGTCAACCGGCAAATCTTTCAGATAGTTGAACGATGACAGGCTGCCGCCAAAATCGTCGATCGCGAATTTGAATCCTTCTGTGCTCAGTTTTTCAACAAGGTTTGTTGTTTTTGACAGGTTGCTTACTGCAGATGCTTCCGGGATCTCGAAGCATATCAGCCTGGCCTGTATTTCAAATTCATTAATGCATTGCTTTATGAAAGCTGCCAGCCTGTCATCGTTCAACGAGTTTACGGAAAGGTTGATTGAGAAACAGATGTCCTCATGGACATTTGCCGAAATAAATTTAAAGCTTTGCCGAATAATGTGCTGATCAACCGCGCCCATCAGCTGGTAGCGTTCTGCCGCTGGAATAAATGAAGCGGGTGGCAGCAGGCGACCATTCTCATCTTCCATTCTGACCAGGATTTCGATGTGTGTATGATTGTTCGAAGCCGGGTCAAGTGGATGAATGGATTGCGCATACAGTTTGAAGCGGTCCTGTTCAAGTGCATCGGATATGCGTGATGCCCAGTGAAATTCTTCGTGGTGATGTCCAGCTTCGTTGCCCTGCTGGTCATAAACATATGCGCGGTTCTGCCCCTGTTCCCTGGCTGTATAACAGGCAACATCAGCATGCTTCATGACTTCGTTGATACTGCCTGTCTGTGAGGTGACAGGGACGATGCCGATGCTGACGCCGATGGCAAACCTGCTTCCTTCCCAGCTGAAATCATAACTGGAAATCGAATGAATAATTTTCTCAGCAATTTCGCCTGCGACTGTAACAGGGCAGTTTTGCAGGATAAGACCGAATTCGTTGCCGCCCAGTCTTGCCAGAATGTCCCCCAGGCGAATTACATTATGCAGTCTGGATGATATCTGTTTCAGCAGCTCATCACCGGCTGCCTGGCCGCATGTGTCATTAACCTGTTTGAAATGGTCAAGGTCGAGATAACACAGGACATGCTTCGAGTTATGGGTTCTGGCGTGATCTATCTGCTGTTTCAGCTCGATATTGAATTGATGGCGGTTCATCAGCCCGGTGAGGGTGTCGTGTGTCGCCTGGTGACGGATGATATTTTCCATGCGCCTGCGCTCGGTTTCGTCATGAAACACGATAACAGCGCCCTCGACATGGCCGGTCCGGTTTAATATCGGTGACACCGAGCTTTCGATGGATCTTTCGCTGCCATCGGTACTGATCAGGACATTCATGCTGTTGTTGATCGAAGTACCTTCAGTCAGGCATGCCTCGATTACGTTATGTACGGGTTTACGAGTATCCTGGTCAAGTATGCGGAAAACATTCTGCACGGCCTGTTTGTTGACTGCAGGCAGCTTGCAGCCGGTCAGGCGCTCGGCAACATGGTTCATGTATTCTATATTGCCATCTGTGTTGGTGGTGATCACGGCATCACCGATCGAGTGCAAGGTAAATTCCGCGCGCTCTTTTTCGGTAGCGATGTCATTGACGAGATGCATGTTGGCGACGGCGAGCTGCACACGTTGAGCAAATTGATTAATCAATTGCCTGTCAATGTGGTCGAATGGCATGGCGTCCCTGAACACCGCTATCGCGCCAAATATCGCTTCGTTGAGATAGATGGGTGTTACGTATGCTGATTTTACATGGTATCGGTTGAGGTGTTGACGCCTGGCCCTGATGTCAGTATTCACATCATCGATGTGCAAGGCCTTTTTGTTCGACATGGACCAGCTGCATAAACTGCCATCGCCAAGCGCATGGCTCGTTCCGGTCAGATGACTTGATTTTCTTCCGGATGCGGCAGCGTAGATATAATTTTCGCCGGTTTCATCCAGCAGGGAGACGCTGGCCATTGATGCGTTTGCTATTTCCCTGACTGCTGCGCACACCTTTTTATAAAACAGCTCGGTGTCGCCTGCGCATGATATGAGCTCGAGCAGCCAGGTATCTATGGACTCAAGTCCCGTGTGATAGCGCTCGCTGTCCTGCATCGCCGCGTGCCGGAGTAATTCCGCGCTGGTTCTGGATGCGGTAAGAGACAGTATTTGCTCGGCCAGGTTGGTGTTATTAATGGCCTTGTCATCTGCAACTGCAAGCAGTCCTGTTACCTGGTTGTTTTCATCTTTTATGGTTATGCCGATAAAGCTTTCTGCGTCTGAAATATATGAGCCGTCCCAGTCAGGGAAATAGTTCTTAAAGTCACGGTTATGCACCAGTCGGCCATGATGAAGGACCTCTTCGCACGGTGTGCCCTTGAAATTGTAGTTGATGTTTGCCTGGAAATTTCCATTGTCAACGAGACCGGAAATGGTGGCTTCATGATTGTTGCTTTGCGGTGCCAGCGATACATACGCATATCTGTATCCAAGTGCCTTGTGTAAAGCAAGCAGAATATTCCTGACGAAATCCTTATCATTGAAGGAAGAAGTTTCTTTTACCAGGCGATAGAGTGTCTTCTCGGTTTTTGTTCTTTCTACAATCTCTCTGTTTAACTTCTCATTGGAAATTTCCAGAGTGTTTTTATTTTGTTTCAAAATCAGAAACATGTATGCAAGGTAACCCAGTAAATACAGAGAAGAGAAGAACAGCAATGAATTGTAAATCAGGGCATATTGATCAAGCCTGGCCTGGTTCTTGGCAAGCAGCTGTTCTACCTTTTTAATTTTTTGTTCAATATCCAGCGAACCTAAGGATTCAATGATGTCGTCAATTAGCGGACGTTTCTCAATAATTATCCGGCCATGGTTTACCAGGGTGTTGAGTTCGGGATCCGGATGGATATCCAGCTTGTCGAGTACAGGATATATTTTCAGCGCAGTTTCATGCCCGGGTTTCTGGTTGTATCCAAGCAACAGGTTTGACAGTTTTCCCAGTAGTGCAGCTGACACGGCATTATTGTTATAGACGTTGCTGCCAGCCTGTATCTCTGTATTCAGGCGAGTATATTCATGCAGGGAATTCTGCATTATCGAGTTACTGGTTTTAAACTTCTCAATCAGAACAGCCTGTTGAGCAATGGAATTTTTCAGTATCTCCAGCTCCTTCTCCAGTTCATAATGCTCGATTGCGTAGCTGCCGCTACCGGGGGGTAAGCTTTCATTCAGACTGGAGACTTGCCGCACGCTCTCATTCAAAGAGTCATACTGGTGTGTCCGGTGGGTTCTGTGTCGCAGAATCTCCCGGTGCAGCTTCACCTGCAGGGACTTGATTTCACTGGTTACAGCTGAAGTATCATCGAATGGATTGCTGCTGCTGATGCTGATGCTTTTGTAAAAGAAAAATATCAGCAGCGGTATAACCAGAAGAATCCCTATGGTGTGGTTTACATGCTGTTTCATCAACTCTTTTCCCTGTTGATTTGTATCGGATCACGTTTGTTAACGCTGATGCCCTTATGAAGGGAAACGCGGCCGAATCCCTTGAGTCGCACCTGGCCTGTTTTGTTATCGTCTTCGCCAGATTCAAGCATATAACAGCTGGCACATGACAGGCTATTGTTTTTTGACAGCGGGGTATGGCTGAACAGCGGGGCGTCTGACGTGACTTTGCCAGCATGCATGGCCATGTTTACAGCTATTACTTGAACAGGTCCACTGACTGCTGGCAGAATCCGCTCTTTCGCTGAGACAGAACTGAAGCTAGCAAGTAGAATTGCAGGCAACAGCGCAAACCATGCCGGATTTGTTATCATTCTTATAACTTCCTGTTTCTAAAAGAGGAATACAGGTAAATACAGGGGCGCTTTTGT
>WOR8_10004663_pt1 | contig 13275 bp, 9 predicted proteins | sample DeeMarSeWOR38_10_FD_19890 | JGI IMG/M metagenome (IMG submission 19890) | reverse complement strand
TCTGGCAGACCATCGGGCTAAGTACCGAAAATGCTATGACGAGTTTGCAGAAAGCGGATATACTTTTGCCATGCCTGTAGTATATACATGGCAGAGGATTTTCGACTGGTATGACTTTGCCGATACGGATTATCGATGGTTCTATAATATGCTCTTAGTAGCAAGTAATGCTGGACAGCACACACCGACTGAGATTCCAATTATCAGCTTTGTTCATTGGCACACTATTGAAGACGACGGTGTTAATTCTAAAACGGTTCAGTTCAGCGAGGACAATTATCAGGAGCTATTATGGCACATGCTGCTGAGGGGGACAGACACATTCTTTCTTTGGTGCCGAAATGAGGAAGCAGCAAAGGAAATCGAGCTTGTTCATCAGGTATATTCGCAAGCTCAGCAGTACGGAGAATTCCTTTCTAATGGAGAGCCAATCAATTTCAACGTTCCAAAGCAGCCGGCAACGGTCATCTCTGGATTGAAATTGCCAGATCGTGTTTTAGTGCGTAGAACGGATTTTACCAAGACAAATGAAGCAGTCGAAATCACCATTAACGATAGAAGGATAAAGGTTGAAGTCGCACCTAAGAGTTGTCAGATTATTTCGCTTCGTTAAGAACGTTATTTGAAAGAGGAACAAAATGAGAAATAGAACTCATGCTATAGTCTTAACCATGTTGATATTGGGCGTTTCTCCATATTCTCCGGCGGCAGATATAATCGAACTGACGGTTTTGAAAAGCACCGAACGCATCAGCCAGAGTCAAAAGCCCTACGGAGCCGATGCTGTAGAAATCAAGGCTGCGAGGAATGAGGTTGAATCGTTTCAGGTAGTGGTTGCAGCTCCAAAAGAAAACATAAGCGTAGTCAATGTGGAAATCTCCGATCTCAGCGGGCCGGCGGATTCGAAAATACCAAAGAAGAACGTAAGGTTATTCAGAGAAGAATACGTCCGGGTTCGAATGTCCAGCCCGAGGGCGGAATTACCGCCTGGATTGTACCCCGATCCGCTTGTGCCATTCATCAATCCCGTAACCGGCAAGCCCATTGAACCTCTGAATCGGAGCCGAGCCAGATGGGGGGAACCGGTTAAAACTGCCGGCTACGACATGTATGCCGTCCCGTTCGATGTCTTTAAAGGTCAGAATCAGGCCTTATGGATCGATGTGCATGTCCCGAAGGATATTCCTGCAGGCGCATACTCAGGGGTACTTACCATCCGGGCAAGAGGGGGAATCTCCGAGCAGATAGGCGTCACTGTCACTGTGTGGGACTTTACACTTCCGGACGGTCCAACTCACAAAAACCATTTCGGTAGCTTCGGCAACGTTGCGCGTTATTTCGACGTCGAGCGGAATTCGGAGAGATTCAAACAAATTGAGATGTGTTATTGCCTGGCGATGGCCGAGCATAGAATCAATCCGCCGATACCGTATTATCTCCTGCCGGAAGTCAACGGCGACGGCTTTCTGAATATCGTTCCGGAGAGGCACAAAGCCTTGAAGGAATTTATTACCAGATTCCACGTTACCGATTTTGAAATACCAAGAGCACGTTTTGCCCGACTGCCAAGTTCAACATTAAGGCCTGATTACAAAATTATATCTCCTGAAAACAAAATAAAAGCTCAACGATACTACAGAGAATTCTACAAATATCTGGAAGATAATAGCTGGGAAGAAGGGGCCTATGTATACATGCTGGACGAGCCTAATCTTCGTGAGAACTATGAACAGGTGCTTGTCCTCGGTCAGCTTGTTCACGAGGCCGTACCACAACTAAAATGCCTGGTTGTGGAACAGACATACCTGCAGAATTCATCCTGGCCGGACATCGATCCGGCAGTAGATATATGGTGCCCTTTGTGGTCTTTCATTGACAGGCAGACTATCAATGACAAAATCGCTAATGGTGATGAAGTATGGTCATATACCGCCCTGGTACAGCGATCACCTCGATATCACCCACAGTACCAGGCCGTCAAGGATTACAATCCGCCTTACTGGCATATTGACCGGCCCCTGATTGTTTACCGTGTTCCGACCTGGATTAATTATCAATATGATATTACAGGTCTGCTCTACTGGAGCACTGTCACTACGGTCATCGAGCCGTGGTATAATCCGGCCTTTGCTCATCCCCGGCATTACAACGGCGGCGGCTTTTTGTTCTATCCCGGCGTGCCCTGTGGTATCGACGGCCCTGTAATCAGTATGCGAATGAAAAATCTTAGAGACGGCATGGAAGACTATGAGTATTTTGCTGTCCTCGAAAAACTCACTGATAAAAAAACCGTGAAGAAAATAATCGATGCCGTGGCGCCGAACTGGTGGGGTTTCTCAAAGGACCCTGATGAATTTTTTGCAGCCCGGGAAAAAATAGCACAGCAAATTTTAAAACTTAAGCAGGCAGGCAAAGATTAATTTATTTTAGAATCTCATATCAGTTCTCGACGGTAATGTTTTTCCGAACAACCGCTGTTCGTCCTGCCAAATCCACAGTGGCTGCCCGGATGCGATATTTGCCCGGCCGACTGATTTTGAATTTGATATCCACGTTTGTCCGGGTGCCTTCGTCGCAGATACGAGGTTCACGAGACCAGTCATGAAGATGGCGATAATCCTCATTTTTAGGCCCGTACAATTCCCAAAAAACTTTCACATTTTTATAAATGCCTTCTCGATTGGCGCCTAATGTGTAATAGATTGGTGCTGAACCTTCTATCAGAACGGCTCGGGCAATGACCTCTAAAGGCGCTTTGCCGGTCTCATTCGAGAGTTCAATGGCAAGTCGTGGTGGAATACCTTCCGGGCGGTCCGGAATTCGCGGTTCATTATGCAAATTCTTTTTACCATCAACCTCCACCATGACCTTCCCATCTTCCCCGATACGGATTACTTCCCGGTATTCGGAAAAATCATATCCTTTCATATCCCAAAAAAGATCATACGCGATACCCATCCGGATACACCGTTCAATTTCCGTAAAGAAGTTACTCATTACCGTACGGTACTTAACACCTTCGGCGTTCACTCGTTCCAGGTTTAGTTCGCCGAGTCCCCATAAATTACCTTTGCCCATATAAACATGACCGAGGTTGTAGCCGGCAGGCAAAAGAATAGCAACTTCGGCAGAGTGTTTGAGTTTTTTCAGGTGCCTACCAGGATGGCTTTCGGCATGCGCACGCAGATTTCTCGACAATGCCAAACACTCATTATAAGGAACGCAGGCAAGCCGGGCCGAATCCCAGAAGAAGAATAGCTGCGCTCCGAGATCATACGCATGTGTCATGAACCAAAAGGCATCCGCCCGATCGACCTGGCCATAGATGCTCGTTCCCCACTCTTTGTTTGTGAGTCTTGCTGCGCCGCGCAGAAATCCGTAAATAATTCCGGTCAGGTTATTGGGGTTCTCAACGGGGATCTGACAGAGGTAAGCCATATCCATTTCCGGAAGGGTTCTAAGCGTTCCTATACGCCCCGGAGGTTCAAAAACCATCGCGTAAGGGGGAGCACTATTTCCTTCGCCAAGCTGATAAAGAGCCGAACTTACCATGGTCTCCCAGGTATAAAGGTTTTGCTGAAGAAATTCCATGTCGCCCAGGTCCACATCAGGCCGTGCCGATAAGCCACGAAGTAAGGCGGTTGGATTTCCTTGATACTTTGCTTTGTGAAAATATTTATGAAATTCGTCTAAGACAATTTGAGGAGTGATTGATTCTCGAAATTCCTGCTCCTTTCTTAAACGGGGCCGGACAACATGGTCCCTCGTACAAACCGCCGGTTCGTCCAGAAAAAGAACAGGGCCAAGGTAATTGCTGCGATAAAGGCATTCGGGGTAATTGACCTGATCACCCCCAATACCCCAATAGAACACATTGCGGCAGTCGATCCAGCCGGCTTGTTCTTTGTCAACCCGCAGGCAATTCATTCCTGCTTCTATCATTTCATCGTAATCGTTTTGTGTGAGTCGAATCAATTCGTAGTCGGAATCATCATAACGCCGCGTTTCATCTTTCTGTTTTGTATTGTGAGGAACGCCAATGAGCACATCAGGGAGAAGTTCGAGAATTTTAATGTCAACCGGTTGGGTCATTTTTTTTGAGTCTTCGAGTTTTTCGAGCAGATAAGTATTTCCGAGGTATTTGATTTGTTTGGCAAATAAATCTTTGGAAGAAACACTATCTATAGCACGTGGAAAAAGATGTTTCCAGCCGCCAAGAGAAGGGAGAACCGCCTCTCCTGAGAATTGGTGACGGAATTCCAAGGGCTTGTTGTTTGCCTCCTGCAATATGTACCTCGCTGTCGTTTCCCGGGCAGCCGTTAAATCAGCAGGAGGATACCTGTCAGTTAGAAGCCAAACGTTAAACTGTCCTCCATTTGATTTAGTAGCCTGCAAATGAAGCCATTGGAAGTGAGTACTATTTTTCTCTTCTATGGGGCCGAGAACCAGCGTAAAGGTTCGTACAACGGAACCAGGGATTGAGCCGTCAGATTCATGTCGGTATGTTGCTGTGAGCCCCGGCTTGCCAATAGGTTTCTGGCCGCTTGCAGAGAATTGGGCCTTAGTCAAATATTTGCTTTTTGATTCTTCAAATTCGCTTCCATTAACACCGACTGGATAAAGAAGTACTGCAAGCATTAGGACAATCTTTGGTTTCATCGGTCAACTCCACTTCTCTAAAAAGCCAATATTCAAATTATATTACTCCGAAGCTGGATGATGGCAAATTGTTTATAGACATAGTATTTGATTATAGAGCATATTTGTCTTTATTACAGAAGAATGTTATGGATAGACGTTTGGGATTTGATATTGTTAGAAGAAAAAGTTAAGGCAAACTCAACTTTTGTAATAATTGGCAAACTATGTACAGCATGGTCGAGCAGACACAATATAACTCCTTCATCAAAGCATGCTTTGTGTTCCCTGCTCTCTTTCACTATCTGCCGGTGTGCTGTCAGTGGCGAGAGAATCTTTTTGCACAGAAAAGGATTTCGAGCTATACTACCGGACATACGGCCGGTGAAGTTGGTTTTAGACAGCAGACCTGTCGAGTTTATAAACACGCTTAATACGTGCTGGTATGGATTGAGACATCAGGATGTCTGTACCCGTATGTGAAAAGAAGGGCTTATGAGAAATGTAATAACGAAGACCCGTAAATAGTTATTCAGCAGGAGGTCAAGTATGTGCAGCAAAAGAGTTGGTATAAACCGGCGGCGGTTTCTCAAAACCGCGGCAAAAGCCGGTGTATGCTTGGCGGTGCCGCAGGTAATACCGGGTACGGCGCTGGGCGGGAACGGCAGTATGGCTCCAAGCGAACGAATCAGACTGGGCGCCATTGGGATTGGGAATCGCGGCCGTTATGTGCTGGGCTGTTTCCTGCGGGAGCCTGATTTGCAGTGCGTTGCTGTTTGTGACGTACGGGGCGATAACCGCCGGCGAGCCAAGGACGTGGTCGATGACCATAACGGCAACAAAGACTGTACGCCATACGTCGACATGCGGGAACTACTCGCCCGCGACGATATCGACGCAGTTCTGATTGCGACCGGTCCGAACTGGCACGCGACGGCTGCTACGATGGCGGCTAAAGCGGGCAAGGACGTTTACTGTGAAAAGCCGTGCACGAAGAACATCGCCCAGAGTCTGCAGCTGGCGGATGTTTTTCGCCGTACGGCCCGCGTTTTCCAGGCCGGCACGCAGCGTCGCAGCCTGCCCAACTTTGCCTATGCAATCGAGCTGGCCCGGACAGGCAAGCTTGGTCCGCTTAAGACCCTTCACGCCCACCCTGGTGGTCTGGGAACCAAGATGAGTGGCTGGTTTGAAACCGAGCCTGAACCGCCCCGAGAACAGGTGGACTGGGATATGTATCTTGGGCCTGCCGCCTGGCGACCATATAACCGGAAACTAATGAACGCCTTCCATTTCGAGAAAGGTGGTGGTTTGGTCGGAGGCGGGTGCCTCGAATGGGGCTCTCACTGCGTTGACCTTTGCCAGTTGGCCAACGATGCCGATGACACGGCACCCGTGGAGTATGAGCCGGTCGGCGATCAATTGCACGCCTGGTACGCCAATGGCGTCAAGCTCGTTATGCGTAACGACGGATGGCTGCCGCTTGGTTCTTGTCCGGTTCGTTTCGAAGGCGAAACCGGCTGGATCGAGACAGGGGATGATGCGGAGTTCGGTGCGAGTTCCGAATCCTTACTGCTCCGAAGAGGAACCAAGATACCGGGCTATCCCGCCGATTTTCACGTGCGTGATTTTCTGGATTGTGTCAAGACACGGGCGCTGACCAGAGCCAACGCCGACGCCGCGTGCTGGGCGCATATCGCATGTCATGCGGCCAATATAGCCCTGTATCTGAATCGCAAAGTCAAGTACAATCCGAAGAAGAACGAATTCATTGGCGACGAACAGGCGAACCGATTGCGCAGTGAAGCCCTTCGGGAACCGTGGCGGATATAGCATCCGATCTTTTAAAAGAATCTATCCAAGTGACGAGGATTGTTATGATGATCAAGAAAAAGTATTTTTCATGGTGTGTTGTTTTAATGATGGTTGCGTTAGCATCTGGAACCATGGCACAAGATAGGCCCGGACCGATCCCTGATGCAAAAGAGAGCGATTTGATCTCAATTTTGCAGTCAACCGCTCCCAAGGCCGAGAAGGCCATCGCATGTAAGTTACTGGCAATCTATGGTACCGAACAATCTGTCCCTGCCCTGGCGCCGCTGTTAGCAGACGAAGAGTTGGCATCGTGGGCTCGTATTGCGATCGAAGCGATCCCCGGACCCGCCGCCGACGCCGCATTGCACGATGCTGTGGACAAGCTACAGGACCGTCTGCTTATTGGAGTTATCAATTCGATTGGCGTGCGTCGTGATGCCAATGCCATCGATACTCTGGTGCAGAAACTCGACGACACCAACGCTGGTGTCGTATCGGCTGCCGCAGTTGCATTGGGACACATCGGCGGTGAGCGCGCAGCAAAGGCACTGACACTATCGCTGGCCGATGCGCCGCCCGCTGTTCGTTCGGCAATAGCCGAAGGTTGCATTCTATGCGCGGAATGGTTCCTGGCAAACAAAATGACCGATGAAGCCGTCAAAGTGTACGACACAGTCCGCGAGGCGGCTGTTCCCAACCAGAGACATTTGGAAGCAATTCGTGGTGCTATTCTGGCCCGCCGGTCAGATGGTATCCCCCTTTTGATCGAGCAGTTGCAATCGGAAGACAAAGAGAGACTTGGTATCGGATTGCGCACTGCCCGCGAGCTTTCCGGCATCGATGTGACCGAGGCATTATCAGGCGAGTTGGCGCGCTTAAGTCCTGACCGGCGTCCTTTACTGTTGTTGGCTATGGCCGACCGTAACGACTTAGCTGTGTTACCGACTGTCCTTAAGGCGGCTCAGAGCAGCCAGAATGAAATGCGCATAACAGCCATAAAAATCCTGATTCGCCTGGGCAATGTCTCGTGCATCCCGGTCTTGCTGGAGGCCGCAACTGAGGACGATGACGAGCTGGAACAGACAGCCTTGGAAACACTGGTCAGATTGCCCGGCAAAAATGTGGATGCGGAATTACTCACCCGCTTGTCGCAGGCACGAGGCAAGCAGCGCCAGGTTCTTATCGAACTGGCAGGCCAGAGACAAATTAGCGAGGCTCTTCCTGTGGTAGTGTCCAGTCTTAGGGATACTGATGCAGGTATTCGCGGCGCTGCCATACGGACCGTCGGTATCATTGGCCAGGATCAGCAGACGGCCGATCTGGTCAAGTTGCTTCAAAAGACCAACAGCTCCGGACAACGAGAGGATATTGAGAAGGCATTGCGAGCGATCAGTAGCCGTTGCGGTGTAAAATGCATCCCGCATTTGCAAGTCCTGATGCAGAGCAATGACAACGAACTCCACATGATCGGGTTGCACGCCTTAGCTATCATCGGCGGAGCTGACGCACTGACTGCAGTTAAATCCGCAATTGAAAGTGCTGGGTCTCCGGTACAAGACGAAGCCGTGCGAATCTTATCGAATTGGCCGAACAACTGGCCCGAGGACAGCGATGCAGGGCAAATATTATTGATGTTAGCAACATCATCTGAGAAGATGCCCCATCAGGTGCTTGGTTTGCGTGGTTATCTCCAGTATATACGCGGTAATAAGAAGCTCAACAATGAACAAAAAGTGACCAAGATCAAGGACGTACTGTCCCACATTAAACGGCCCGAAGAGAAACGACAGGCTATCGCTGTTTTGGCTGAAGCGCCAAACTCCAGTACCTTGGAGCTACTAACAACGCTCGCTGAGGATCCTACGGTTATCGAGGAAGCTTATTCGGCTATGGTCCGAATTGCCGGCCAAAATATCCCGGGGATTTCCAATGACCAGCGCCGGCAATTGCTGAAAGAGATCACTGAGAAATCAAGGAATAATAGCACCAGGCAAAGAGCCCGAAAGGCACTCAGTGGAATTCAGTAATATGCTGTTTTTTGTGTGTGTCCATTGCTACATATGTTATAGTATTGTCCATAACGACCGGCTCCTTTCAATTGTATGCGGCTCTGTTTTTAAATGATAACCCGCAATTATTGGTGGAAATACACCACCTTATCGCATCAGCTTTATTGGCTTATGACAATCTTTACAATCGCAGGGCCGGTCGTTCCATATTTTCTACAGAGTTAAATAAGGGGGGCATTTTTATTTACTATTATCTATTTTCGATCTCCGCTTTCGCGGGCAAAGGTTTGCAATTGACAATTGACTGATTCATTCTTGATGTCTGTTTTTATTTCCCATGTCTGCACATGCTTTAGCAGGAATCGCTTAAAAATATCAGATATGGCTTTGTGGGATAAAAGCATGCTTATAATGACAATAAAGAATCTCTTGCCCTCTGAAGGCAAACTATATATTCTTTATGAAAAAATCGCTGGAGATAGAAATGAAACGGACAGGATACTTGTCGTGGGCAATTAAAAATACCAGGACAGTGTGGTGGCATGATTCGGCGGAACCGGGCGAACTTAAGCTCGGTATACAAAGAGGCGCCATCGGGGCGACAACGAATCCTTTTCTCTCTAACCTTGCATTATCCTTGAATAAAGAGGCATGGGCCAAGGATATCAATGGTGTTCTGTCAGAGCAACTGGAGCCTGAAACAAAAGCTGAGAGGCTTATGAGCATAGCGATAAGACATGCCGCAAAGCAGTTCGAATCGGGGTATGAAAAGAGTGCCGGAACGATGGGCTATGTTTGCGCCCAGGTCAATCCAGCCCGGGCGGGGGATCGAGACATTATGCTTGCTATGGCGAGGCGGTTCAGCAAGTGGGCGCCGAACATTGCCGTCAAACTGCCCGCTACGGCCGCCGGTCTTGATGTTCTGGAAGACTGCACAGCCGAAGGAATCACGTGCACACTGACTATAAGCTATACGGTGCCACAGGTCATTGCTATTGCCGAAAGATACCGACAAGGAATACAACGAGCAAAACAGAACGGCGTAGAACCGGGCAAGTGCTTTGCCGTGATCATGATCGGGAGGCTGGATGATTATCTTCGAGATGTGGCGCACGACTGTCAGGCGGATATCAGCGAATCCGATATTCGCAAGGCAGGTTTGGCCGTTTCAAAGCGGGCCTATTCGATATTTAGGGTGCGCGGTTACGAGGCCATGATGATTGTTGCCGCATTAAGAGGAACTTATCATATGACGGAATTAACCGGGGCGGAAATCATCATGTCTATCGCTCCTCCTTATCAGGAGATGCTGCTGTCCGAGGAATTACCACGCGAGGAGCGAATCGACGCCGAAATCGATAGTGATGTGATTGAGAGGCTTTCAACGTTGCCGGAATTTGTTCGGGCTTATGACCCGGACGGGATGAAGCCGGAGCAGTTCATTACTTATGGCGTGACTCAGAAAACGCTTGCGCAGTTTTACGAAGGCGGCTGGAAACTATTGGAGAATTTCCGTTAACAAAATTAGAAATAAAAACGCAAAATGCAAAATTTCGGGTTCCCGGCAAGCCGGGATGTTGTTTAAGACAGTCCGCGAAGCGGCTCCTTAATTTTGATATTTGATTTTTGCATTTTAATAGAAAGGTTTGACGATGAAGAAGATTGGTTTTATTGGATTGGGGATCATGGGCAAGCCCATGGCCAAGAACCTGCTCAAAGCAGGTTATTCGCTTACAGTTTACGATATTATTCCAGAGAAAATCAAAGAAGTGGTCGAGGCCGGCGCCGATGCAGGAAGTTCGAGCAAAGAAGTTGCCCAAAAGAGCGAGATTATTATCACGATGCTGCCTAATTCTCCGGAAGTTAAAGATGCCGTACTTGGTGCCGACGGCGTTCTGGATGGCGCCAAGGCCGGGACTATCCTGATTGATATGAGTTCCATCGCGCCATTGGCAAGCCAGGAGATTGCAAAAGAGGCTGATAAAAAGGGAGTCGTCATGCTCGATGCTCCTGTGAGCGGCGGCGAGCCCAAAGCCATCGAAGGCACGCTCGCAATTATGGTTGGAGGGCCGGAGAAGACTTTTAACGAAATTAAAGACATTCTTGGCATCATGGGAGCTTCAGTTACACTTGTGGGCCAGATAGGCAGCGGCAACATGACCAAATTAGCGAACCAGATTATTGTAGCGTTAAATATTGCCGCGATGTCGGAAGCAATGGTCCTGGCGGCAAAAGCAGGCGTCGATCCGGAGAAAGTCTTCCAGGCGATTCGTGGAGGATTGGCGGGCAGCACTGTTCTCGATGCCAAAATGCCGCTGGTCCTTAAGGGCAACTTCAAGCCCGGTTTCCGGATCGAGCTGCATATCAAGGACCTGGCCAACGCACTCGATACCGCCCATGAGATTGGGGTATCAGTGCCCCTTTCTGCAGCAGTCATGGAAGTGATGCAGGCGTTAAAAATAGACGACAAAGGCACAGATGATCATGGCGGAATAATTCAGTTCTACGAAAAGCTGGCTAAAGTCCAGGTAAGAGGATAGATCGAATACACAGGCCGAAAGGATAAGTAATAATGGACTTACCGATGGGTAAAATCGGTGAAATTTGCATAAGCCGGCTCATTTGCGGTGGAAATCTCATTATCGGTTCCGCTCATGATCGCGATTTACTATATGTTCGCTCACTCATGAGGCACTACTTTACCGATAGTAAAATTTTGGAGACATGGCAACTATGCGAAGAAGTCGGCATTAATACAATGATCGGTCCCGTGAATAGTCCTTATGCGGAGGGTGAGGATCCGACACTGCGAGTTTACAAACGCTACCGCGATGAACGGGGTGGTATGATTCAATGGATTGCGCAGACTTACCCCAAAACTTACGACCTTACCAGTTCGATTCAAACGGCGGTCGACAACGGTGCCGTGGGTGCATTTATACATGGTGGGATAGGGGATAATTGGGTCAGAAATAACCGAGTAGACCTGATAGCTAAAGTCATCGGATTTATCAAGACAAACGGCCTGATTGCCGGCTGTGCGTGCCATGACATCAAAGTTCCAATAGCCTTGGAAAAAGCCGGCGTCGAGTTGGACTTCTACATGAAAACCCTGCACCATGATAACTACTGGTCTGCGACTCCGAAAGACAAACGACCTGCGGTCGGCGGTTCGCCACACGACAATATGTGGTGCTTAAGGCCGGAAGAGACGATAGAGTTTATGAAAACGGTGAAGAAGCCCTGGATTGGTTTCAAGGTCCTCGCCGCAGGGGCGATACATCCCAGTGATGGATTCAAGTTTGCTTTTGAGAATGGCGCAGACTTTGCCAATGTCGGCATGTTCGACTTTCAGGTCCGCGAAAACGCCATCATTACCCGGACTATCATCGATGGAATCAAACGCAAAGGTCGATCCAGACCATGGATGGGATAATGGGGATTGCCGATTTTCGAGTTCCGATTTGAGATTGAAATCGTAAATCGAAAATAAGAGTGTTTGCTCTTCATGAATTCAACGGCAATAAGTATGCAAAAAGAATTGTGAATCCGAGCCCTATCAGTCCGAGTGCGGCCGTGACAATTGTCCAGGATTTGAGCGTTTCTACTTCTGTAAAACCGCCCATCCGCGAAAATATCCAGAAGCCGCTGTTGTTCATCCAGTCGCCAACCAGTGAACCGCTGCCTATCGCCATCGCCAGGTATACAAGATTGCATCCGAGCGTTTCGGACGACATACCCATAGCCGCAAATATGGAAACGGTAGTAATCATTGAAACGGTTCCGGAGCCCTGTGCGAATTTCATAAGGACGGCAACGGCAAATGCTATCAGCAGCACCACTAATCCTACAGTTTGACCTTGACCACCAAACATGTCCTCGAGCAAACTCTTAATGCCGGCCTCTCGCAACATGGCGCCAAATGCTCCACCCCCGGCCGTGATAAGGATTATGATTCCGCCGCTCATGAGGGCGGTTTCGGCTCTTGTGGCCAAATCCCGGAGCGATATCTTGCGATAGTGGACTAATACAAACATGGCGACAGCAGCCGCGAGCAGCAGCGCCATGTCACGGCTCCCCAAAACAGCGGCGATTTGGCTCATTGGTTCACCGAAGCCCAGGGCTTTGGTCACGGTATTGGTGGAAATCAGTAACACCGGCAGTGCAATGGGAGCGAAAGAAATCCAGAACGGAGGGAGTTGACTTTCATCGAGGGGATCGGGCTCGGCTTGGCCGGCGTAAGGCCGCATTGGGATATCCATTCGCCGGTTGACAATCTTGCATACCAGCACGCCGACTATAGAAGTGGGAAGACCGATGAGCAGGCCGATGAGCATCATCAAGCCGACATCGACTTTTAGTTCGTTTGCCATAAACAACGGTCCCGGCGTCGGCGGAATAAGCGTGTGTGCAATTCCCGCACCGGCGACGATAGCTGTAACGTACAGCATATAGTTTTTTTGTGTACTCCTCCACAGCGAACGGGCCAGCGGGATCAGCAGGTAGAAAACGGTGTCAAAGAAGACCGGAATCGAGAGTACGAATCCGCTAAGCATTAGTGCCGTAGGTGCCCTTTTTTCGCCAAGTAATTTAAGAAAAGACCTCACAATCCGGTCGGCGGCACCGCTGTCCATCATGCACTTGCCGATAATTACCGCCAGGGCGATTACAATGCCGATATTCCCGGCGGCCGAGCCGAATGCCTGCCCCACGCGGTTCACCTTATCAGCGAACTCACCGGGCGAGAGCAGACTCACGACTATCGCTGAAGAAATCAGAGCGACGAATGCGTTTAGCCGCAATACAAGAATCATCG
>WOR8_10004659_pt1 | contig 13283 bp, 13 predicted proteins | sample DeeMarSeWOR38_10_FD_19890 | JGI IMG/M metagenome (IMG submission 19890) | reverse complement strand
GGATGACATCCACACCCCTTCGAATTTCAGGTTGGCCTTCATAGCCTGTTTCAAAAGAGGGCCATTGGAGCTGCCAGCGATAAAGAACCTTCTGCTCCGCTTCATCAATGAAGGTTTCTTCAGGGGTGAATCGAAACCCGCCATGATTTTCGAACCAGGGTGCCCAGGCCTTACGCAACGCCGCTTTTCCTTTAACTTTACCACCCGTCCAGTTTTCAAATAAGACGTCTTTATGAAAAAGCGCCATGACGCCATCCAGATCGTGGATATCCCAGGCCGCATTCCAGCGCAGCAGGGTCGCTTTGATCTGTTGTTTGGAAAGTTTCATCTTCTACCCTCCGGTCCAGTACCCCTCAGGGTCAAATTGTTTTAACATGGCAAGTTCCTCCGCGGTGGGTTCCGGGGTTTGAGCCGGTTCAACATCAACCTTCAGCGGCCAGCCGGTGTTGGCCCTTATCGCATCTGCTGTGACGCCTGGATGAACCGAAACCAGCATCATTTCTTTGGTTTCAGGGTCAAATTTCAGAACACCCATCGTCGTAATTACGGTCGCCGGCCCACCTCGAGGCAGACCCACCTTCCGGCGCCAGCCAGGGCCGTCGCCAAAGCCGGGGGAAGTGATATAATCAACCTGCGGCACAAAGCGGCGCTTTTCATGCATCATAATGATAATGTGCCGCTGCGCCAGACTGGCCAAATCACAGGCGCCGCCGCTGCCCGGCAGGCGCGTTGCGACATTCTGCGCTCCGCCGATATAACTGGTATTGAGATTGCCGAAGCGGTCCACCTGGGCGCCGCCGATGAAACTGACATCCACCCTTCCCTGCTGGAGCAAACCCATCATGTCGGCCGTATCCGCCAGCCATTGAGCCCGATAAAGATTCGGCAAATCTCCCATGGTCAGGATCGGTTCGGGTGCGAGGGTATCGCGCACAATGCCCAACTCATAAACACCCACGGCATTTTTTGCGCGGGTACTTTTGGCCAGCAAAAAACCCAGCAACGGCAAACGCATCCCCACAAATACGATTTCACCATCGTCTATTTCACGGGCAGCCGCCGTTACCATCAGCTGTGGTAAAGTATAGGACATATTAAGGGCCTAAATTGTTTACAATAAATTTAATATTTTATCTCAAGCAGCGGTTACGGGTTACCCGTTGCGAGTAACGTATTACAAATGAAGTCTTGGAGTCGAGTTCACAACACGGAACCCGTAATACGTAACCCGCAACCTTCTTTTAATACCCATAATCCACCCGTTCCGACAGGTCATGATGCTTTATAGCCAGCTTTGCCATTCGTTTATCTCCCAGCAATTTTGGGTAGTCCTGCGGGCTGTGGATATCGTCCACCCAACATTTTTTCCATTTTGCAAAATCATCTGAAGTTTTACTCTGATTTCGGTAGTCGATAAAGGCTTGATGGTCCCGGTTGTAATAACCGGGCACCGGCGAAGGATGGCCGCCCCAGGGCGCATGCACCACGGCACTGACCCGAAATCCCGGTGTTATCACCCGGTTTGGGTCACGGCTGATGACGTCCGGTTCCACGATATCCTCGGCCGTAATAATAATGCGGCGGCTGGCCAGACAGGCGTCACGGGTTAATCCCAGGTTGCCCCAGGCATGGGCATTTCCGAATTTATCCGCCCGTTGCAGATGAACAATGGCAACATCGGGTTTGATCGCGCCCACAGCGGTCAGGATATCGCCGCTGAACGGGCAGGTCATGGTTTTCAGGCTGGCGTTGGTTTTGAAAAGATCACTGCCGAGCGCGGTGCGGGCCGGCATAAAAGAAACCCCCATGGCACCGGCCCGCAGGGCCATGGCCAGGGTTAAATTGGAGTGGTCTTCCATTTCCAGGGTGCCGTTTTCGACCCCCCGGCGAAAATTATAACAGGATCCGGTGATGACATTGCCCACCCAGGCCGCCCGGATTCTGCGCACACAACCCGCACCAATGATTTGATCGAACAAAATATCCGAGATCGGACCAATTAGCGTAAGACGTTTTTTGTTCTGGCGGATGAGCTCATGTCCGGCAGCAAACGGGATGAGGGTTTCCTGGGCGAGGCCCAGGGCAATGGAGCCGTCATCCGGCACAAAGCGGTCAATCGCTTCAGAAAGGGGCAGCAGTTTGGTCACGGGCAAATCGGGCAACCTCCAGTTTTAAAATAAATCCGGCGACAATCTGGACCCGGTCTATTTTTTCGACTTTATGGATTTCTCGAAGTCCTCGAAAAATTTATTGCGCTCTTTCCAGTCCGGTCCGAAACGTTTATTAAAAAATTCGCCGAGTTTATCAAAAAGCTTGCCCCAGACCGGTTGCCCGCCTTTCAGGACGACATCAGCCAAAAACTCGTCCAGGTCGCTCATCTTTTCTTTTGGCAAGAAAGAAACCGCACCCAGTTTAATCGATTTTTCCAGTGCCTCCGGCGTCAATGCATAGGCGGTCAGCATCACAGTAGGGAATCCCCGTTTGACAGAGGTCTTTAATAGTTCGAAGCCATTTACGCCCATGATATCCAGGATAACAATATCAAACGTGTAACTCATCAAAAGCTGACGGGCGGTTTCATAATCATTGGCTTTCCGCACCAGGCACATGTCCAAAACCTCTACGATGGTATCGGTCACATCGACCTCATCATCCACCGCCAATACAATTTTATCTTTCAACAGGCTTTCAGAATCCATAACTTCGATTTCTCCTTTCTGCAAAAGGCTTCGATAAACCGTAAAGCCGGATCGATTTTTCTTAGAACCCTACTCAAAAATAGGATTTTGGTTCAAGATCGCGGCGGGGCCGAGCTTTAAACCGGAGGCATACTGTTGTATGTTGAGGATTTAAAGCGAAGCATCAACAAAGATATTGGGCCAAAAGACATTTTTGAGATGGGTTCTATAATGGCCTATATCATCATAAAAAACAGCAAGTCAAGGAATGCCTTGAACGGATGAACAAACAGATGGGAAATTTATTTCATCATTTTATTCAAACCTAAGCTATGAATTTTAGCTTGCAATGCAAGGTGTGCCGTAATAAAAGTTTCAGGTCTCAAGCATACGTTATATTGGTTTGGATGGTTTAATTGGTTCAATTGGTTGCGTTCAAGCCAACCAATTGAACCAATAGAACTAATTTAACAAATCCTTATACCTTGAACAATTGAGCCTGACTCCATGAATCTTTAACCCGCACCTCGCAACCCGAAACCCGGTGAACGATGACACCTGCCGAAATAAAGCAGTTCGCTGCCCTGAACGACAGTTTATCAAAAGAGATCCAGATCGAGCTCCTGCAGACCGGCCACGAACAAAGCCCCGCAATGACTCAATTTTGCAACGAACTTGTTCAATGGGTGCCGAAAATTCTTGTCAAAAAAGAAGAGGGAGATCCGGATGAGGTTCCGGCCATCCAGGTTCATAACGGATTACGGTATCAGGCGATTCCTGCGGGCACCGAGGTCGGGCCCTTTATTGAAGCCCTTCAATTGACAGATATGGAAAAATCCCAACTTGAGGGGGCAACAGCGGCCCAGCTGGCCAAAATAGATTTGCCAACCCATCTGGTTATTTACGTTTCGCCCCAGTGCACATTCTGCCCGGGCGCCGTACAACAGCTGCTTCCGCTGTTAATGTTGAATCCCAACGTTCGATTAACGGTTGTCGACGCGATGCATTTCCCCGAACTTGCCGAGAAAAACAACATTCAATCCGTGCCCACCTTGATCTTAGAAGATCAATTCCGCTGGACCGGAACGGTTCAACTCAACGAAATTATGGAGATGATGGTAAACCGCGATCCCAGCGTTTTGGGACCGCGGTCTTTGGAAATGATGCTAAAGGAGGGTAAAGCCGGTCAGCTGGCAGAAATGATGCTGGACGAAGCCGAAATCTTTCCTGCCTTTTATGAACTTTTGATCCATGCAAAGTGGCCGGTTCGTCTGGGTGCGATGGTGGTGATGGAGGAAATCATCGAGAAAAATCCGGATCTGGCGGCTCAAACCATCAACCTCCTCTGGCAGCAATTTGATGAGGTCGATGATCGGGTAAAGGGAGATCTCGTTTATATTTTGGGTCAAATGGCACCAATGGAAACATCACCTCTACTTGAAAGCGTATTAAGCGGAGAATATGAGGCAGAAGTAAAAGAGGCCGCAAACGAAGCATTAAAGAAGCAAAACAAGCATTAAAGAATCGGTCGTAATATAATATCAATGCGAACACATAAAGGATTTGCTATGCCAATTTCGCTATACTCAGGTCCGCTTAACGCGGTTGACGAACATTTTGTTGAAAACGCCAAATTGTTTGCAGATGAACACCTAAAGCCCAATGCCGAACATTGGGAGCAAACCAGACAACAGCCCGAAAAAACGCTTCGAATGGCCATTTCACAGTTCGCAGGTATTCGGATACCAAAAGAACTTGGCGGTAACGGGAGTTCGGCGGCCACCATTGCACGCGTTTATGAAGAATTGGCTAAAATCGATATCGGGTTTACCTGTGCCCTGGCTGTTCATAACATTGTGACGATTGCGGCCGCCTTTATCGAGAATACATCGCTTCGAGACCGAAATTTGGGCAAGTTGATGTCCGGCGAAGCCATTGGGGCGTTTTTATTGACTGAACCCGATACAGGGTCGGACGCAACGTCCATTCAAACGTCAGCTATTGAGAAAAACGGCAAATATGCCGTAAATGGAAGCAAAGCCTGGGTTACAAATGGCGTAAATGCAGACCTTTTGGCCGTTTTCGCTCAGACCATCCCCGGGTCGTCGGCGAAGGGAATCGCAGGTTTTGTGATCAAGCCGGACATGCCGGGTGTTTCAGCAAAACCGGCTTACACCATGCTGGGCAATCATGCCATGGGAGTTAACGAGTTTGAATTTTCCAATTGCCCTGCCGACGCCGAGTCGATGGCATTCGCTCCGGGTGCCGGTTTCAAAGCGGCAATGTTCGGAATCAACGTGGCGCGTTTCGGAGTTGCCGCAATGTGTAACGGTGCGCTTGAAGGCGGTTTAAACACTGCCGTTGATTATGCCAAAAAACGCGAAACGTTCGGACGCCCGATCATCAGCCACCAGGGTCTCCAGTGGCAACTTTCCGAAGCCGCCACCCAACTTGAAGCCAGCCGAATGTTGACCTATCGTGTGGCGGAGATGATCGATCGGGGAGAAAATGTCACCGTTATGGCCGCGCACGCGAAGAAATTTGCGACCCGGGCCGCATTTGAAGGCCTCAGTACGGCAATGCAGGTCATGGGTGCCAACGGTCTTTTGCGAGAAAATCCATTGGCCCGGCAGATGTCCGGCGCAAGAGTAACATATTATATGGACGGAACAACCGAGATTCAAAACATTGTCATTGGGCGTTCTCTACTTGGATAGAACCCATCTCAAAAATGTCTTTTGAGACGGGTTCTAATCAACCTACCAGCCGTGTCGAATCTCAAATTCGCCAGGCAAAGATTCCAATACTTTGATCGGAACCAGTTTTGTTGGCGGCCGCTGGTTGAGATACTCGATTTTTGCTGCCGGGCTTTGTGTCTGTCTGGCGATGATTTCCTGGACTGCCGGCGCGCACATCCTGCCTTGACAGCGGCCCATGCCCATACGGGTCATGCGCTTTAAAGCATTCATCTCGATGGTACCGTTGCCAATGGCGCTTTTAATATCTCCCAGTGTTAATTCTTCGCATCGACAGATAATGGTATCATCATGGGCGAGTTCAAATAAGCCTGGACGGGGGTATGATATCCGATCAAGGGCATCGCGCAAACGCCCCATCTTTTTCATGTCGTTCAGGTAAGGTTTTTTCCGCTTGCGGGCTTCTTCAGCCGAAATGTAACCGAGGGATTGAGCGGTGGAGATGCCGGCGATTCTGCCTTCAAACATGGCCATGGCGCTGCCGGCAATACCGGCGCCGTCACCCACGGCAAACACGCCCGGCACAGATGTTTCCATATCCTCATTTCGTGCCGGGATCCAACCTCCGAGATCAGGCGCATATCTGTGCTGACAGCCCACCAACCGCGTCAGTTCAACCGAAGGCACAAGACCATAGCCCAGGCATATCGTATCAACCTTAAGGATACGGCGCGTTTTTTCAATGGCGCGCCAGTCCTTGTCCACCTGGGCAATAACGGCCTCCTCCACTTGACGGTCCCCGCGGGCCTCCAATATCATATGTCTGCGTAACAGAGGCACATCCGCCTTGCGGATGGCGCGCACATATTGCAGCCCATCGGTCAAAAGCCCCCAATTGCGACTGAATCCTTTTAACAATTTGAGCCAGTTGTTGATTTCACCGGCCTCCAGGATCGCCTCAACTTTTCCGCCGCCATCCAGGACCTGGTTGGCCACAACCAGCTGCAAAGGGCCGGTGCCGGCAAAAAGGATATTTTTTCCCGGCAACACCCTTTGCATTTTGACCAGGGTCTGTGCCCCCCCAGCGGTCAGGACACCCGGCAGGGTCCAGCCCGGAAATGGTACCGGCCGGTCGTAAGCACCGGTGGCCAAAATAAGCTTGTTGAACGCCAGGCGCTGTCCTTTACCCGCTTGGTGAAAGGCCATGATCCGGTTTTCAAAGGTAGCGAACACTGATGCATCATGCAGGTAATCGATCTTTTCGCAAATGGTATCAAACTCAGCCAGAAGCACTTTACCCTTTTCATAATCCGGACCCAGAAACCCGGTATTTAACAGTTTGAATCCCTCGTTGAGCTGTCCGTAAATCCGGCCACCGGGTTTCGGATTCTCATCTAAAATTTTGACACTCACCCCTGCCCTTGCGGCTTCAACTGCAGCGGCGATTCCAGCGGGGCCGGCACCGATAATAATCAATTCGGGATTTTTCACTTCGCCACCTCCCATCTCCGCAAGCCTTTCTGGGTTTCTAAACGCATCCCGGGCCGCGCAAGGGTCTGACACGTCCGGGTATTGGGCACGCCATCAATGACCATCGTACAGCCGTAACACAGGCCAATGCCGCAGCAAATCCCACGGGGCGCTTCTCTCCCGGCAGTCTTGTTGGTTGTCCGTATGCCGGCTGCCATTAGGGCTGCAGCGACCGTCTCCCCTTCATAAGCGACAACCGGTACGCCATCGACTTCGATCTCGAAGGCCTGCCCGCGTTGTACATCCTTCCATATTCTCAAGTCCTGTGTCATATCATCTCTCTAGTATTCAATAAGGATATCTTGTCTATTTTTTAAGCTTGAAACGATCAACTTAGATCAGAGATAAATATCGTCAAATCGTGTCCAGCGCACCGCCGTCAAATCCATTGAGGGCGTCCCATCGACAATCCATTCCGCCAGAAGCCTTCCCGTAATCGGACCCAGGCAAAAGCCGTGACCCGAATGCCCTGCGGTTAAATAAAGTCCTTCCAAATGGGGGGCTTTATCGATGATGCAAACCGCATCAGGGGTCCAGTTGGTCAGCCCTGCCCAGCTATGAATAATGTTGACCTTCTCCAGAAATGGAAAAAGCGTCAGGCAGCTTTGCCCGGCAATTTTAAATGCATCATAACTTGTCGTTTTATTATCATCTTCGATGGGCGCACTGGGGATGCCGATGTGCATTCCGCCGCTTAGCGCCTGGCGAAAATAACAGCTGCATTGATCGGCGCTGATAAATTCAGTGAAAACCGGGGGAAGCGGCTCGGTTACCATGAGTTGAGACCGTTTTACCGCCACCGGAAAATCCATACCGATTTGATGGCAAATTGGCCTTGACCACGCACCGGCCGCAATGACGAAATCCGATGCCCGGTATTCGGCCTGTGCCGTCGCAGCAGCAATCACTCGACCGGATTTGACCTCCAATCGTTCTAAAGGCTCATGCTCCCGAATCTCGACACCCAGCCGTTGCGCCGCTTTTGCATATGCCTTGCACACAAATAGCGGATTGGCATTTCCGTCCGACGGGCAGTAAGTGGATCCAAGTAGGTCCAGATCTTTTCTCAGGGTCGGCAGCAATTTGCGGGTCTCTGCAGCGCTCAGCAAGCGTACATCCAGTCCGGCTTCCTGGGAATATCGAAGTTGTTCAACAAAAAAATCATACCGGTCGCGATTTCCCAGAATATGGATGTTGCCGCCTTGCCGGTATTCAAGCTCCCACTCCAATTCATCCTGCAACCCCTGCCAGATCTTGACAGATTCCATGGCCAGTGGAAGCTCCGCCGGATCACGCTTTTGCTGACGCACTCCCCCGCCATTTCTTCCAGAGGCTTCGGCGCCGACGAAGCCTTTTTCCAGCAGAATAACGGATTGCCCCTTTTTGGCAAGCTCGTAGGCGGTAGAACACCCCATGATTCCCCCGCCAATAACGACCACTGTTGCTTCTTTAATGTTGAGCATTTTGAGCTTCTCCATCGGGTTGAAACAATGAGGGATTGATTTGCTTTATTATGTGCTATTTATTAGCCACCCACCATTATAAGAAAGAACTTAATTTCTTCCCCATTATTCAACGGTTCCTTTAAATCGGTTAAATGTTTAAACCCTTTCACGGCAAGTACGTGGTGGGTGAAGCGGATCCGGGCTGCATCCCATATGAGTGGCGGCATATTTGGGCCATACCGGCGCCCGATTTCAGACAAAAGATCTTCAAAACAGGCAATTTCAGAAAGTTCGACCCGGGTTTTATCAATTCCGGCGTAACCCGCCAGTGGGCCGCAAAATGTAATGTTTACTTTCATTTATTTCCAGTGCTTCGCCAGCCGGTCAAGCTCTCTTACAACCTCCGGCGCCAATGGTGTGGGTGTATACGCCATTGCCTGTTTAGTTTTTTCAAACAGCCTTTCTTCAAAATGTTTTGCGCCCTTTTCAAGCCAACGATCATAGTCCAATCTTTCAAATAATTGTGGATACCATACGCCCCGAAAATTATTCAATGTATGCTCATCTTCGAGGAAGTGACCACCCGGCCCAACACGCTCAACCACATCGAGTGCCAAGGTGTCGTCATTTAAGATGATTCCCTGCTCGTAGCTTTTGACCATGCCGAGGACCTCATCAATCAGCACATTATAGGCTGGAGAAGCCACCGATCCATGATCGAGGATCCCGCAGTCATGTATCAAGTTGGCCCCTGTCAGTGATGAACTCAACAAGGAAAATGTTGCTTCTACCGCAGCCTGTGCGTCGACATATTTGGCATCAGAACACCCGCCCGTGCCGAAGGAAGGTAATTTGTAATATTTTGCCATCTGGCAAAAAGCGCCCGACATTAAACTTAATTCGGGGGCGCCGTACGAAAAAATTGTCGTTGCCATATCCATTATACTGGGCATGGCGCCAAAAATTATCGGGAAACCCGGTCGGAGAATTTGGGCGATGACCAGGCAGCTGAGCGATTCGGCGTTTGCCTGCACGATAGTTCCCGCGAATGTCACCGGACTGGTGCTGCCGGCCGAAGGCGCAGGGCAAACAATTACAGGTATATTTTTTTCTACACAATACAATAATCTATCGATCGTAACCTCGGATAATGCGAGCGGTGAAGTTGGACTTAAGATCGTGGCGATGTTGGGTGCCTGTTTAAAGTGCTTTTCATTCCCGGAAATCACGAGCGACATTTCATAAATGTCCCGGGTGCTATCAAGACCCTGGCAGCAAAAGGTCAGCGGTTTTTCGCAATAGGCCAGCGCCTGCCGGGCAATAACACGATCGGCGATACCGGGGGAGACATCATCAGCCAGCCCAAGCGTCATCACCCAAGAAAAATTAGACAGCCCATCGGCAAGGGATGCATTTATGCGGCAGTCTTCAGAGGTAAAAGCACGACGTTCATTGGTGATCGGATCTAAATAATTTAAACAATCCAGACAGGGGCCAAACCAGGTGCGATCTCCTTCTAAAATGATCGATTCTTCAAAGTTTCTGCGGCCCAAGACCACACGGGAAGGAGATTTGCCAAGTGCCGCATCCACGATAGCCGCAGGCAAGTAAACTCGATCCTTGTCAACACGAGCCCCTGCGCCGTCCAAAATTTCTGCAGCTTTCGGGTGCTGCATTTTTATGCCGGTATGTTCCAGCACATCCAGCGTGGCACGATGGATTTTTTCAACCTGGGTATCGCTCATCACAAAAGCTTTTGGTTTAATGGATTCGGCTGAGTCGTTCATCCCCGCTCCCCCTTATTTAATCCGATTGAATTGAATCTATATATCCGAAACGCCGTTAATAAATCAAGGGCCGGGGTTTTTATCAAATTTAATGCGCCGCAGGCGGATTGAGATGGGTTCTATCCTGAGTCAATCGAGAAAACCCAAAAAAAATGACCCCGTCGTGTTCGACAGGGTCTGTTGAGATAATTTCAGGTCTTTTTGGAAAAAAGATTCGAAGCTGAGTTAATTTAAGATTTTTCTTCTTCCTTTGAGGATTTCTTCTTTGATGCTTTTTTAGGTTTGGGGGCAGAATCTTCTTTCTTCTGGGTTGCTGCTGATTTGGCCTCGGGCGCTTCTTTTTTTGTGGACGCCTTTTTGGGTTTAGCCGTTTCGTCTTTTTGCGCTAATGCCTCTTTCTTTTTTGCTTTCGGCTCTTTCTTCGTTTCAGCCGCGGCTTCCTTTTTAGCTGATTTCTTTTTATCTTGAGCTTTAACGCCGGATTTCTTTTCGCTGCCCGTTTTTGTTTTGACAGCTTTCGCTTTGGCGCCTTTCTTTTTTGTTTTTTTCTTGCCACCGGCCTCGGGAACAATCAGTTCAATCAAAGACATCGGCGCCGCATCGCCGGCCCGTCGACCCAATTTGACGATACGGGTGTACCCTCCGGCAGAATGACCAAATTTTTCATTGGCTTCATCAAACAGTTTGTGAACGACGTCTTTTTCTCTGATAACCGCAAGGGCTTGCCGCCTGGCGTGCAGGTCGCCCTTTTTAGCCAGAGTAATGAGATGCTCTGCCAGGCGCCGCAACTCTTTGGCTTTGGGGCCTGTGGTCCGAATGCGCTCATGTTTAAACAAAGAGGTGACCATATTGCGGAACATCGCTAGGCGATGACTCGTGGTTCGATTTAGTTTCAAGCTAGCTTTTCGATGTCTCATACGGCCAATCACTCTCCTTCTTCGTTATCTTCTACGGGGGGCACAAAACCTTCCAGTTTCATGCCGAGCGACAATTCCATTTCGGACAACACTTCTTTAATTTCGTTCAAGGACTTACGACCAAAATTTTTTGTTTTAAGCATTTCTGCTTCGGTCTTGCTGACCAGTTGCCAAATCTGGTTAATGTCTGCATTCTTGAGGCAGTTGGCACTGCGAACCGATAATTCAAGTTCTTCAACGCTGCGATACAGGTTTTCATTAAACTTTTTTTTGGCCTTATCGTCGGATTTTTCTTCAGTCACAGGTTCCAGTTCTTCGTCAAAGTTTATGAAAATGCTCATCTGATCTTTTAAGATCTTTGCGGCAAATGCTACGGCATCTTCGGGAAGAAGGCTTCCGTCGGTCCAGACTTCCATCGTAAGTTTGTCATAATCTGTTCGTTGACCGACACGCGCATTGCCGACCACATAATTGACACGCCTGATCGGCGAGTAGACCGCATCAATCGGTATAGTACCGGCAGGGGCTTCTTCATCTTTATTTGCTTCGGCAAGGGAGTATCCTTTCCCGTAATTTACGGTCATGGTCATGTTTAACTTACCCTCTTCCGAAAGGCTTGCAATGTGGTGCTTGGGATTGAGCACATCACATTTCCCATCATCACTCAAGATGTCGCCGGCGGTAACTTCTTTTTCTCCCGAAGCTTCAAGTCGGACGGTCTTGGGTTCTGTGTCAGCAAGCCGAAAACGTACTTCTTTTAGATTAAGAATGATTTCGGACACATCTTCCAGCACTCCGGGGATAACACTGAATTCGTGCATGACGCCGTCAAACTTTACCGTTGTAATGGCAGCGCCGTATAACGATGACAGTATAATCCTTCTTAAGGAGTTGCCAATCGTAATGCCGAAACCCCTTTCCAATGGTTCACACACAAACTTGCCATAGGATGGATTACTGCTAACCTGAACCTTTTCTGGCTTAATCATTTGTTGCCAGTTAATATACATCAGTTCATCAGATGACATTTTTTCTCTCCAAATTGAAAAGGTTTTTGGATGTTGGATGTTGAATAATCGATCTAAAGTCGAAACTGCAGACCACAATCCATCTGCTGCTGAAACCGCTATTTGGAATAGAGCTCAACAATCAACTGCTCTTGAATCGGCATCGTAAGGTCTTCACGTACCGGGAATCCATTTACGACACCTTTGTTTTTCTCTTTTTCAAGTTCCAGCCACTGCGGAATTCCCCTGCGAACGACCGCCTCTATAGAGTCTGAGATCGCTGCAATCTTTTTGCTCTTTTCCTTAACTTCAATTGCATCGCCGAGCTTCACCAAAAAAGACGGAATGTTGACTTTTTTGCCATTGACCAAAAAATGATTGTGTAGAACAAACTGTCGCCCCTGAGCGCGGGAATTCGCAAAACCAAGACGATAAACAACGTTATCGAGACGCCGTTCCAGTAATGCCAGCAGATTGATACCGGTGGCGCCCCTCTGGCGTTCAGCCCTTTTAAAAAAAAGGTGAAATTGTTTTTCAGAAAGCCCATACATTCTTTTGACTTTCTGTTTTTCCCGCAACTGTATCCCGTAATCAGAAATTTTCCTGCCGCGGCGCTCACCATGCTGTCCGGGCGGATACGAACGCCTATCAAAGGCGCATTTATCCGAATAGCAGCGGTCTCCCTTGAGATACAATTTTAAATTTTCGCGTCGGCAGTGCCGACAAACCGAATCTTTATATCTTGCCAAAAGATCCTCCCTTTTGTTTCGTTAAATGGTTAAATCGTTGAATGGTTAATTCGTAACTGAGGACATAATCATTGAAAACTATTTGACCAATTAACATTTCAACAAATTAACTAAATTACACTCTTCTTCGTTTAGGTGGTCGACATCCATTATGAGGAATGGGTGTCACGTCTTTAATCATCACAACATTGAATCCGGCGGCCTGCAGCGCACGTAAGGCAGATTCTCTTCCGGGACCGGGACCCTTAACATAAACTTCTACGGTTCTCATCCCGTGATCCATTGCCTTTCGGGCTGCGTCTTCAGCGGCGAGCTGGGCTGAAAAAGGTGTACTTTTGCGAGAACCCTTAAATCCTTGCACCCCGGCACTGGACCAGGAGACAACATTTCCGCCAGAATCGGTTATGGTCACAATCGTATTATTAAATGTCGATTGAATATGAACAACGCCATTCGAAATGTTTTTCTTTACCT
>WOR8_10002106_pt2 | contig 13283 bp, 3 predicted proteins | sample DeeMarSeWOR38_10_FD_19890 | JGI IMG/M metagenome (IMG submission 19890) | reverse complement strand
CCTCATCGAGGGTTCTTCTCACGGTTTATGATCTGTTGGGCCGGAAGGTCGCGACGCTGGTTGAGGAGAATCAGGTTGCCGGTCGCTACTCGGTTGATTTCGGCGCAGCCTCATTGGCCTCCGGCGTCTATCTCTACCGCCTGCAGGTTGGTGGGTACACACAGACAAGAAAGATGATGCTGGTCCGTTAGTATGTAATCTAGAGCATTCTTTTTTTGCCGTTCCTTCGCCTCCCGTCTTCCGGTGCCTGCCGACACTTTCCCCCCTATGGCAGCTAACCCCGACCCTCCGGTCATCTTCTGAGATCTAGGTTTTTCCGCTTTGTCACCCATCTGTGGTAATCACCTGGAATTCATTACTTGGGGTACCCGATCTATGTCATTTTGGCCAAACTCGACCATTTCTGCTGCCAGTGAATGGAAAGTCCATTAGGTTGTTACCGATGTGTAGTAATAAGTTACCCATCTTTGGTAATAAGTCGAGTGAAGGAGAAGGTAGTACTCTGACTAGTTTTCGCAAATAATAGCCGTGCTGTTGACAGCAAGCGTGAGCGACGTCACATCAAGGATTGTGAGCAGAACTGCTTGCGTCACACTTCTCATACAAAACTATCTCTTGGTGAGGTTAACTTCTTGTTAATTCAGTCAAATCAATTGACAAGTGTTTCTCAAAAGAGTATCTTTAGAGCACCTGTTCTCTCTATTCATGCTTCAGAGCATTGGATGATGTGCTCCGCCGGGCGCGGAGAAGACGGAAGAGAGAGTCGTGTCGCTCTGAAAACGACGACCCGGACTGATGCTCTGATAGACTAGCTTGGAGAACTCTTCAAGTCAGAGATGCGTGCGGAAATGACTGAAAAATGGTCGCTCGCGAGCTCGCGATATCCCCCAGGCAATCAGGTGGTGACGCATCTTCTGTTTCCACCTTGTGTAAGGCATCAACCTCCCCGTTGTGTCAAGCGTTCTTCCGTCCCCTTACAAGTCCCTAACACGAACCATCAACAGCAAGTGTATGCGCGAATGCCGGAGAGTGCCACCACACTCCCCTCTAGCTGAAACATAACTAACGAGTACTCTGCCCGTCGTGCGGCTTCGTTCGCCCCGTGTTGCGCAATGGCCGTCGTCTTTATTCACATCTCTGTGAATGATCGCTGAATGGCCGGGGGGGTGGTGGTGAGCGAAAGCTGTCACCTGAGAGGGATTCTACACCTCTCAAGCAGCCAGACGTGATGTTCCAGGGGAGCCCAGGTCCGCCGGTGGGATTCCCCTGATCGTCCTTCACTCAGTCAGCCGCTCGCCGGTTGCAGTCAGTTGCCCGATCCCGGGTCGCATCTATCTAGAATGAATATTACTCCCCAGTCATCAAGGCCTTGATGGCCTTGGTATTTCTCATTCGCGAGGACACGAGAACTATGCTACCACGAACTGCATCGTCCTCCACCGTGAGGTCAATGGAGCCAGAGACGTTTGTGCAGCTTCTCCGTGTCAGTGCAAACCGCCAGTCCCTCATGGAGTCGTACCTGCAGGAACAGCTTGCGCGTGCTTTGGGTGTTGAAGCCGCGGAACTCGAGCCACCCAAGGGGGTGGTCGGCGTGACCATAGATTCGGTCATGTCGCATCGCCTTCTCCGGAACATCGAGTCGAGTCTGGGCATCGGGGTGCGAGAATTCCCCCTGCCTTCCCCGTTCACGATCCCTGACCTGGCACACCGTCTGCTGAGTGAGCTCGACCGGATCAAGGTCACCCCACGGCCTCGTCAGATTGTTCCGAAGGAAGAGTTTGTCGACGTGCCACTCTCCTACGGCCAACGCGCCCTCTGGTTTCTCCAGGAGCTCAACCCCAAGAGCGTGGCGCACAACGTGGTGTACGCTGTCCGCATACCGACAGAACTCAATGTCGGGGCATTCAGACGCGCGTTTCAGCGGCTGGTCAACCGTCATCCGTGCCTTCGCTCCGTCTTCGTGGAGAAGGATGATGAGCTCTTCATGAGAGTGCATGACAGGCAGCAGGTCGACCTCCGGGAGGTTGATGCAAGAGGGTTGTCAAAGGAAGCCTTTGACGCGAAGCTGAGTGAGGAGATGTTCACACCATTTGACCTCCGCCGCGGCCCGCTCCTCCGTGTCAGGCTTTACACGCGCTCGAAGACCGATCACGTCGTTGTTCTCTCGACGCACCACAGCGTCTCTGATATGTGGTCGTATGCCATCGTGATGTCGGAGGTGAGTCAGCTCTATTCCGCACAAGTGACAGGGAAGCCCGCGTCGCTTCGTCCTCTGAAGACGGCATACGCCGACCACGCGCGGGCGCAGGCGATGATGCTTCAGGGGCCCGTCGGCGAGGAGCAGTGGACGTTCTGGCGTGAGTGTCTGAGCGGCGATCTGCCGATTCTTGATCTTCCGATTGACAAGTCTCGTCCGCCGGTCCAGTCGGACAAGGGTGCTGCTGTCTTTCGCCGCATTGATGGCACCCTGACCGCAAAGCTGAAGGAGATTGCGGCCAAGCGATCCACAACGCTTTTCAACGTGCTGCTCGGAGCCTACCAGGTACTCCTGCATCGATACACGGGCCAGGACGATATCCTCGTCGGGACGCCCAAGGCGTGCAGGAAGGGGAGTATGGCGAGGGTCATCGGGTACTTCGTCAACCCGGTTGTCGTGCGCGGGGATCTCAGCGGAGACCCTCCGTTCACGCAGTTTCTTGAAAGACTTGATGGCGTTGTAGAGAAGGCGTTTGCCCATGATGAGTACCCCTTCTCACTGGTTGTGGAGCGGATTCAGCCTGCGCGGTCCTTGAGCCATTCTCCGATCTTTCAGGCGCTCTTTTCCTGGCAGAAGACGGTCCAGGTGGTAGACAAGCATCGGATGGCTTCCTTCGCCCTTGGCGAGGCGGAAGGGAAGGGGGTGAGAATTGCGGAACTCCATATGGATCCTATGCCGCTGCCACGAAGGGTTGTGCCATTTGATCTCTCTCTACTCGTTGCCGAATCGGACGACGGTTTGGTGTTCACGCTGGAGTACAGCACCGACCTGTTCGAAGAGGAATCCATTCGCCGTATTCTGGATAACTTCCACGCTCTGCTCGCGGAAATATCCTCCGGACCGGAGCGGCGACTCTCGCAGCTGGAATTGCTGACCGAAGCGGAGAAACGCAATATCCTCAGCGTGTGGGATAGAACATCCGGGGACCACGTGCCGGGGCCGAGTGTCCACCTGCAATTCGAGGCACAAGCTGCACGTAGCCCCGGAAGCATCGCTCTGCAGGTTGGGGATCAGGAGATGACCTATCAGGAGCTGAACGAGAAGGCGAACCGACTCGCTCACCATTTGCGAAAGAAGGGCGTGGGCCCCGAAACAGTGGTGGGGCTCTGCCTGGAACGATCTGCTGATGCGATGGTGGGCCTTCTTGCGATTCTCAAGGCCGGCGGCGCCTATCTTCCCCTGGACAGGGCTTTTCCGACCGACAGACTGGCATACCTGATAGAAGATGCGCGGGCGAAGGTCGTGATTACCCACGAACACCTGCTGGAACATCTCCCCGCAGGCGGACCCTCTGCTGTCTGTCTGGATCGCGACTGGGGAACCATCGCCCTGGAGAGCGCCGGAGATCTTGAACCCGCACCGGACCGAAGGAACACAGCATATGTGATCTACACCTCCGGCTCCACCGGGTTGCCAAAGGGTGTCCTGATTCCGCACGAGGCAATTGCCGATCATTGCAGGGAGATGGCCTGCTACTATGAATACACTCCTTCAGACAGAATCCTCCAGTTCGCATCCTTGAATTTCGATGCATCGCTGGAGCAGATATTCTGTCCCTTGATCGTGGGTGCCCGGATTGTGTTGCGTGGGGAGGAACTCTGGGATCCCGACGAGTTCTCCCGGATGGTACAGGGGTACGGCCTCACGGTGATCAACCTTCCACCGGCCTACTGGCACCAGGTGGCGGCGTCACTGGCAGAGGACGGAAAGGCGGAGGATCTTCATACTCTTCGGTTGACCATCATTGGAGGGGACGTCCTTGCGCCGGAGACGCTGCGTCTCTGGTGGCGCGCGGGACTGGGTCACGTACGACTTCTCAACGCCTACGGTCCGACCGAAACGACAATCACCGCACTCACATACGCTGTTCCCTCAGAGGTGCGGACAGGTGCATCAACGGTTCGCATCCCCATCGGATCCCCGCTCGCACGACGAAAGGCTCTCGTTCTGGACGGGCATGCCCGGCCGGTGCCCGCAGGCGTCCCGGGGGAACTCTTCATCGGCGGAATGGGTCTCGCTCGAGGGTATCTGGATCGGCCTGATCTGACAGCTGAACGTTTCGTTCCTGATCCGTATGCCATCATGCCAGGGGGTCGGCTGTACCGGACAGGAGACCTGGTTCGCATCAAGCCGGAGGGTTCCATCGAGTTCCTGCGGCGCACTGATGACCAGGTCAAGATCCGCGGCTTCCGGGTGGAACCGGGAGAGATTGAATCGGTGCTCAGCGAGCATCAGAACATCCGCCAGGTTGTTGTCGTAACTCGGCACGATCTGGAGGGTGACGGCAGGCTGTGTGCGTATGTGGTCGCGAGACGTTCGCCGGCACCGTCTGCGGCGGAACTCCGGTATTATGCCCGGGCCAAGCTTCCGGGGTTCATGGTCCCTTCAACGTTCGTCATACTGGACTCAATGCCCATAACCCCTGGTGGCAAGATTGATCGGAGGGCGCTTCCTGAACCGGTGAGTGTGGAGCCTGAAGAAGACCGATCCCACATCGCGCCGCGAAACCCGGTTGAGCGGGAACTGGCAGAAATGTGGGCAGGAGTCCTGGGGATCGAAAGGGTGGGAGTCACGGACAACTTCTTCGACCTTGGAGGGCATTCGCTGCTTGCCACACAGCTGGTCTCGCGCGTGCGCAAGGCGTTCCATACCGAGGTGTCACTGAGAGACCTCTTTGAAACACCGACAATTGCTGACGTCGCGGCGAAAATCGCTCAGAATCTCGCGGGAGAGGAGACCGACGAAGAAATGGCTCACATGCTGCGGGAACTCGACGGGCTTACGGAGCAAGAGGTCCAGGGCCTGCTGAGCAAGGAAGGCAACTGGCTCAACGATGGAAACCTTTGAGAGAGCAGGGACATGGGTAACCTGAGACATCGGATTGCGGATCTCTCCCCTGAGAAACGTGCTCTCCTGACCCTGCGGCTCAGGAAGAAACGGGAGGCGGATGCATGCCGGGATGTAGTCACGAGGAGACAGGACCAGCGTGCATATCCGATTTCATTTGCCCAGGAGCGGCTCTGGTTCCTGAACCAGATGGAGCCCGAGAGTTCTTCGTACAACGTCCCTGCAGCAGTAAGTCTCAGCGGCCCGCTCAATGTCCGTGCCCTGGAGATGAGTCTCAACGCTGTTGTTGAACGGCACGAGGTTCTCCGGGCGTCCTTTCCGTCGGTCGAAGGAAGACCCCAACAAGTTGTCTCACCCGATATCCATCTGCCCCTGCCAGTGACAGACCTTTCCGCTCTCTCTCCCGATCAGTGGACATCCCATATCAGGCGTGCCGCTCTCGAGGAGGGTAGGAGGCCGTTTGACCTTTCCACACCTCCCCTCGTTCGGGCCCAGCTTCTCCGACTTGTCCCGGAAGAGAACGTTCTTCTCCTCACACTGCACCACATTGTTTTCGATGGCTGGTCCACGGATGTATTTCTGCGAGAGCTCTCTCACTTCTATGAGGCGTACAGTCAGGACAGGCCTCCTGAGCTCCCTGAATTGCCGATTCAGTATGCTGATTACGCCCATTGGCAGCGGGAGTGGCTCTCGGAGGAGAGACTGAACAACCAGATCGACTACTGGACTCGCCACTTGGGTACAGACTTCTCGTGCATCAATCTTCCCTCTGACCGCACGCGTGCCTCCGTGCAGTCGCACAGAGGAGCGCGCCGGCGGTTCAAGCTCGCCGGCGATCTCTACAGGAGGCTATCCCTCCTCGGCAAGGAGAACGATGCCACGACGTTCATGACGCTGCTGGCTGCCTTCCAAGTCCTACTCTTCCGGTACACATCCCGAGTGGATATTCGCGTTGGCACCCCGGTTGCGAACAGGACTCGCTCGGAGGTCGAGGATCTCATCGGCTTTTTTGTGAACACGCTGGTGATGAACACGGACTTCTCCGGAGATCCTACATTCAGGGAGATTCTCCATCGGGTCCGGAAGGTGGCCCTTGATGGTTACTCTCATCAGGATGTCCCATTCGAGCGACTTGTGGAGGAGCTGAATCCCGTGAGGGATATGAGCTACACCCCCCTCTTTCAGGTCATGTTCGATCTCCGGAAGGCACCTCTGCGCGGCCTCAGGCTGGGAGATCTCCAGGCGAGCCTCCTCGAGCTGGACGATGCCAGCGCGAAGTTCGACCTCAATCTGACGATCACCGAGGAGGAGTCAGAAGTCTGGGCGGAGTTTCAGTACAGCACCGATCTGTTCGAGAGAGACACGATTGAGCGGATGGGTGTTCATTTTGAACGTCTTCTGGAGGAGATGAGTTCCAACCCAGACAGATCCGTATCCACGCTGCCGATGCTCGCGCCCGAGGAGCGTCTGAAAATCGTCCAGGACTGGAACAACACGGGCGCGCCGTTCAATCGCGATGCCACCATTCAGCAGCTCTTTGACGCTCGCGTGGAGGATTGTGCGGATCACCCGGCACTCTGGTTCGAGGGGCAAGAGCTTTCCTATAGGGATCTGCAGAAACGCGCCAATCGGCTCGCACACCATCTCGTGAAACTCGGCGTGAAGGAAGACACTCTTGTCGGCCTCTGCTTGGAGCGATCTCTGGATCTCGTCGTGGGAGTCCTTGCCATCCTGAAGGCAGGCGGGGCCTATGTTCCGCTTGATCCCGCGTACCCTGACCAGCGGCTGGTACACATACTTGATGACTCCGGTGCATCGATTCTCATAACACGGAGCGAGCTGCTTCCGACCCGTGCCATGGAACAGGTCAGGGCTGTCCTCCTTGACAGAGATGGGGAAGCGATCGCGCAAGAACTCGATTCGGCCCCGGATTGTGCTACGTTGGCCGAGAACCTTGCCTATGTCATCTACACATCCGGCTCAACAGGAAAGCCCAAGGGGGTCATGATATCGCACCGGGCAGCCCTGAATCTCTCAGGGGGGCTGGAAGCGAAGGTCTATGCCGGCAACGCCGGCCGGCCATTGCGGGCAACTCTCAATGCACCACTCCCCTTTGATGCATCCGTGCAGCAGCTCGTTCTCCTGCTCAGGGGAGACATGCTCTACATTCCGAAGGAAGAGACAAGGCGGGACCCCGAGGCGTTCCTCTCCTACATCAGGGAAAACAAGATTGACGTCCTGGATTGTGTTCCCTCCTTACTGAGGCTCCTCATCGGTACAGGCTTTCTCGATGAGTCGGAGTGGGTCCCTTCGATCGTTCTGCCCGGCGGTGAGGCAATTGACGGTGAGACATGGAAGGCAATGAGGGAAACGGAGAGGACCCGATTCTACAACATGTACGGGCCCACGGAGTGTGCCGTCGACTCGACAATCTGCTTGGCCACAGATTCGGCTGAGCCGAGCATCGGCGGTCCGATCATCAACGCGCGATGCTATGTTCTGGACGAACAGCTGCAGCCGCTCCCCGTCGGAGTGCCGGGTGAATTGCATATTGCGGGAGAAGGCCTCGGGAGGGGATACTACGGGAGGCCCGATCTCACGGCCGAGAAGTTCATACCCGAGCCGTTCAGCGGTGTCTCCGGTGCGCGGATGTACAGGACCGGGGATCTCGTGCGCTTCAAAGCCAACGGGGCTCTCGAATTCCTCGGCCGGATCGACAACCAGGTGAAGGTGCGGGGTTTTCGTATCGAGCTTGGTGAGATCGAAGAAGCGCTGCGCCAGCACGAAACTGTGAAAGATGCCGTGCTCATTGCACGTGAGGACACGCCAGGGAACAAGCGGCTGGTTGGGTACGTGGTTCCCGTGAAGTCCCGGGAAGCGGATGTGAGCGTACTCCGCGCGTTCCTGAAGAAGCAGTTGCCCGATTACATGGTCCCCTCAGCTTTTGTCGTGCTCGAGGAGTTTCCTCTCACGCCGAACGGGAAAGTGGACAGGAAGGCACTTCCGCCTCCCGATGAGAAGGCTGAACGCGAAACGGTGATGCTCCCACAATCCCCGGTCGAGGAGCTCCTTGCCGGCATCATCTCCGAGACACTGGGAGTCGGAACTGTCGGTCGGAATGAGAACTTCTTCGACTTGGGTGGTCACTCTCTGCTGGCCGCGCAAGTGATGTCGCGGATACGGCAGGCCTTTGAGGTCGAGATTCCCCTGAGAGCGATCTTCGAGTTGCCCACCGTTGCTGAACTCGGTGCCCAGGTCAAGGAGGCCCTTTCGGATGGACGTGGGGTAGTGGCTCCTCCGATCATGCGCGTTCCCGCGGCCGAGGAGGTTCCTCTCTCATTTGCCCAGCAGCGACTCTGGTTCATGAATCATCTTGAGCCGGGCAGCCCGTTGTACAACATGGCTGGAGCCGTGCGTCTGAAGGGCCGGCTCCTGCCTGATTTGCTCGACCGCTGCTTCACGGAGATTGTCCGCCGCCACGAATCTCTGAGAACGGTGTTTCCCGAAGAGCACGGAAAGCCGGTCCAGGCAGTGCTCCCCCCGTCTCCGTTCACGATGGAACGGGCGGATCTCCGGCCTCTGATGTACGACGAACCCGTCGCGGAGGCGATGCGACTGGTCGCAGAGCACGCCCGGCAAGGGTTTGACCTCGCGCGGGGTCCACTTCTCAGGGGCGTACTGGTCCAGATTGGCGATGATGACCACATTGCGGGTTTCGCGATGCATCACATCGTTTCAGATGGCTGGTCGACGGGGGTGCTCTACAGAGAGCTGGTCTCGCTCTACGCAGCGTTCCTGGCCGATGAGAAACCGGCGCTTGGCGGACTCCCCCTCCAGTATCGGGACTATGCGGTCTGGCAGCGTTCGTGGATGAGCGGTGAGGTTCTGGAGGGCCAGCTTGGGTACTGGAAAGACCGACTGAAAAATCTCCCCCCCTTGCTGGAACTCCCCACTGACAAACGGCGCCCAGCACAGCAGACGAGCAGCGGTGCGCAGATCGAGTTCCACCTCTCCCCGGACCTCACCGGCGGACTGACATCCCTTAGCAGGCGGGAAGGGGTGACGCTCTTCATGACGCTCCTGGGTGGCCTCTCCGTGCTTCTGAAGCGATACACTGGACAGGAAGATATCAGTATCGGAACGCCGGTTGCGAACAGAAACAGAGCTGAGATAGAGGGCTTGATCGGTTTCTTTGTGAACACCCTGGTGATGAGGACAGATCTCTCGGGGGACCCCACTGTGCGGTCTGTCCTGCAGCGCGTCCGGGAAGTTGCCATGGGTGCCTACGCACACCAGGAGGTCCCCTTCGAAAAAGTAGTGGACGTAGTTCAGACGCATCGGGATCTCAGTGCGACTCCGCTCTTCCAGGTCATGTTTGCGTTGCAGAATGCGCCCGCCTGGAGACTCGAGCTGCCAGGGATGGAGGTCCAACCCATGGAGGTCGATTTGGGCGTGGCGCTCTTTGACCTGACATTCACCGTGACAGAGGAGTCAGAAGGACTGAGGTGTCAGATCGCATACAACACCGATCTGTTCGAGGTGGCTACGGTCAGACGGCTGGCGGGCCACTACGAAAACGTGCTCACGGCAATGGTGGTCGAACCGGAGCGACGGGTGTCGAATCTGCCTCTTCTCCTGGAATCGGAGCGGAGAGACCTGGTGGAGCGGTGGAACGATACGACGGCCGACTACCCGCGCGGACAGTGTATCCACCACCTCTTTGAAAGTCAGGTTGACGCGAGGCCGGAGGCTGAAGCAGTGGCTTTTGAAGAACGAGCCATGACCTATGCGGAGCTGGACAGGCGTGCGAACCAGCTGGCGCGATACCTGCAGGGGAAGGGTGTGGGGCCTGAGAGCCTCGTCGGCATCAGTCTCGAGCGGTCACCGGAAATGATTATCGCGATCCTCGGTGTCCTCAAGTCTGGAGCCGGGTATGTCCCGCTGGATCCCACCTATCCGCAGGACAGGCTGATCTATATCGTATCTCATGCGGGGGTCTCCCTCGTCATAACCCAGGATCATCTTGCGGAGAGGCTCTCAGCGACAGGCGCGACGCTTCTGAGAATCGATGCCGAGGAGGCGACCATTGCTCAGGAAGAAGAGACAAGGCCAGACAGTAGCGTCTGCTCCAAGAATCTGGCCTACGTGCTCTACACGTCGGGGTCGACCGGCAGGCCCAAAGGCGTTGGGGTTCAGCACGAGGGGGTGTGCAATCTGGTGACTGAATCCTCCCTCTTCTTCCGTGCCGGCCCGGGCAAGCGCGTGCTTCAATTCTCCTCTCTGAATTTTGATGCTTCTGTGATGGAGATTTTCACCGCGATTACAAGCGGTTCAACTCTGGTTCTGGCGAGAGGTGACAGTCTGAAGCAGGGTGAGGAAATGCTCCAGCTCATCCGGGAGGGCGGTGTCACCGCCTGCCTTCTTCCCCCGTCCCTCCTTGGGTGGGGAGAGGGTTTCTGCGGACGTTGCGAACCGCTGGGGGCCGGGGAGGGATTTTGTCAACCTGTACGGTCCAACGGAAGCGACGGTGGTTGTCTCCAGATTCCAGGTGAGGAAGCGCGTCGAGGAGGATCCTCCGATTGGGCGACCCATCCGGAATACCAGATTGTATCTCCTGGACACCAATCTGGAACCGGTTCCGGTTGGCGTGGCAGGAGAGCTCTACATCTCGGGTCTGGGGCTTGCACGCGGCTATCTCCACAGACCGGACCTCACTGCCGAGGAGTTCATGCCGGATCCGTTCTCCGGTAATGAAGGGGAGCGGATGTACCGGACGGGAGACCTAGCCCGTTTCCTGCAAGATGGGAACATTGACTTCCTCGGACGGATAGACACGCAGGTGAAACTGCGCGGATACAGAATCGAGCTGGGGGAGATCGAGTCAACGCTGGTAGAGCATCCTTCGATCATGGATGCAGCAGTTCTCCTGCGGGAGGATGTGCCGGGTGAAAGGCGGATCGTGGCTTATGTCGTTCCGGTCAATGGTGAGATGCAGTCAACCGCAGATCTTCGCACCCATCTGCTGCAGCGTCTGCCGGAGTATATGATTCCGGCGGCCTTTGTGACGCTGGAGAGGATGCCTCTGACTCCCAATGACAAGATCGATCGGCGTGCCCTCCCACCGCCCGGGGATGAACGGCCCGATCTGGAGAGTGAGTATGTTGCTCCACGGAACCAGGCTGAAGAAGCCTTGGTGGAGATCGTGGAGAAGGTTCTCGGGATCAAACAGGTCGGTGTGCACGACAACTTCTTTGAACTGGGGGGGGATTCGATTCTGGGGATTCAGGTGATCGCACGGGCCAACGAGGCGGGTTTCAGGCTGAACCCGAAACACCTGTTTCAGTATCCAACCATCGCCGATTTGGCGAATGCTTCGGCGAGTGGACTAGAGATCTCAGCTGAGCAGGGGGATGTGACCGGGACGGCCCCGCTCACTCCCATACAGCGCTGGTTCTTCGAAAACGACTTCCCCGAGTTACATCACTGGAATCAGTCAGTTCTCCTGGAGGTGCATGAGCGGATCGACAGAAAGAGAATGCAGGAGGTGGTTGATCACATCCTCCGTCACCACGATGCCCTCAGGATGAGGTATCGTCGGACCGAACGTGGTTGGGAACAGGAGAACAGCGGTTCGGATGCTAAGGCTGGGGCGGAGATCGTCTGGCTTGATCTCTCCCGTCTTTCAGACAGTGCGAAGCGAAAGGCGATCATGGAAGAGGGATCGGCCCTCCAGCGCAGCCTCGATCTGGAGAAGGGCTCTCTCGTGCGTGTTGCATACTTTGATATGGGTGACGGTGAGAGCGGCAGGCTTCTCATCATCGTCCATCACCTTGTCATTGACGGTGTCTCCTGGCGTATACTGCTCGAAGATATCCATACCGCCTACAGGCAGCTCACCCGGGGAGAGGAGATTCGGTTGCCGGCGAAGACGACGTCTTTCAAGGAGTGGACACATCGTCTCCGCGAATATGCGGATTCTGATATCCTCAAGGCCGAGGTGCAGCAGTGGAGGCGACTCAGTCGGGCACGCTGGAAGCAGAGCCCTTTGCCTGTCGATGCAACGAGCGGGCCGGACACAGAGGAGAGTGCCAGGTGGCTGACAACCTCTCTCTCAGAGACCGACACAAAGAAACTCCTGCGGGAAGTGCCGCAGACCCTTGGAGCCGACACTGCCGTTGTTCTCCTCACAGCCCTTGTTCGGTCGTTCTCCCGCTGGACGGGAAAGAAATCGCTCATGGTGGACCTGGAATCTTACGGACGCGACCTGGTCATGCAGAATGTGGACATTTCCCGGACGGTCGGGTGGTTCACTGCCATGTTTCCCGTTCTCCTGGATCTCGGAGCTTCCGGCGACACTCTAGACCACATCGCTCAGGTGAAAGCCGGTGCTGAGAGGATGTCTTCACGGGGCGTCACCTTCGGGCTGTTGCGCTACCTGACCTCAGGCCCGGAGACCAGGCAGCGGCTTGCCCACATGCCTCAGCCTGATGTGAGCTTCAACTATTTGGGTCAGTTCGATCAGACCACTCCCGGGAACACGATGTTCTCGCTGGCGCGCGAGTCCGCCGGTGCGGAGAGTGGTGGAAACAACAGGCGGACGCATCTCCTGGGAGTAACAGGGCGGGTGGTCGAGAAGAAGCTGGAGGTGTCGTGGAATTATAGCGCGAATCGTCATGAACAGCGGACAGTTGAGCGGCTTGCAGAGGGCTACCTTGAGGAGCTGAGGGGAATGCTCCGCTACGCTGAATCGATCTCTGGAGGCGGCACAGCTCGAAAGTCGGACAGTGATCTCGAGCTGAGCCAGAGGGAAATGGAGAACCTGTTGGCCGAACTACAAGGTGGGGGGAACTCATGAGTACATGGCCTGATCGATCGTCGATTGAGGATGTCTATCCACTCTCGCCGATGCAGCAGGGGATGCTGTTCCATACTATCTATTCTCCGGATTCCGGAGTGTACGTGGAGCAGGTTGCATGCACGCTTCGGGGTGATCTGAATCCCGAGGCCTTCCGCAGGGCCTGGGAGTATGTGGTCAGCCGCCACACGGTCCTGCGAACATCCTTTGCCTGGAGGAAAGTTGAGAAGATGCTGCAGGTCGTGCATCGGGCCGCCGAAGTTCCCTTCCTTTCGGAGGATTGGCGGTCTCTCTCCCGTGAAGAACAGGAGGATCGGCTGGGTT
>WOR8_10004657_pt1 | contig 13287 bp, 9 predicted proteins | sample DeeMarSeWOR38_10_FD_19890 | JGI IMG/M metagenome (IMG submission 19890) | reverse complement strand
AGAATTCTGCAACTGGTTTTGGGTGCCACGCCGTCGATGTAATGGGGCCGAAACGTATACCGATCGAGGATGCGGCGGTCATGTTCTAAAATAAATCCGGTTTCTACCGCATCCAGCACCCATCCATACTCTTTTTCTCCGAGGATCTTTTTGCCTTTCTGATAGATATCCGTAAGCCCCATAAGATTCCTCTTCTTTCATTAAAATGCGATCACTGCCGCCCGTTTGTTTACCGTATCTATACTTTGAATGCTAAAGATTTGCAACCGTGCTAGCTTCGAGCAGCACATCGGGGCCGATAACTGTTAATTCGTTTTGAAGGTGTTCTGTTTTTTCCGGTTGAGAGTGGCTACCGCCCTTTTTTCCCCAGGACTTCCTCAAAAGGATTGTGAAATGGTGTATTTCTTTTATTCTTCTTTTTCTTTTTGGCTCCGCTCGAATTGTTCCGGGTTTTTTGTTTCCGTGGCGGTTTGCCTGGGCGGTCTCCCGGTCTCGCTTTTATGGATAAGGAGATCCGGTTGCGGTCCAGATCAACATGTATTACCGTCACCGTCACTTTTTGCTGTACGCTGACAACATTGGCCGGATCTTTCACATAACTGTCGGACAGCTCGCTGATGTGCACCAGACCGTCTTGATGAACGCCAATGTCGATGAATGCTCCGAAAGCGGTCACATTGGTAACAATGCCCGGCAGGGTCATTCCCGGCGAAAGATCGGATATCTTGTTGACGCCTTCAGTGAATCCGATGGTTTCAAATTCTTGACGCGGATCGCGACCCGGTTTGGCCAGCTCTTCCAGGATATCCGTTAGGGTGGGTATTCCGATGTGGTCGCTGACATACCTGGACACCTCAATTTTTTTCCGCAATTGTGCGTCTTGCATTAAATTGGTGACCGTGCAGTTCAAATCTTGAGCCATGGCATCCACGACCGGGTAACTCTCGGGATGAACGGCACTGCTGTCCAGGGGATTGGTTCCACCATGAATTCTCAAAAAGCCGGCTGATTGCTCAAAGGCTTTCGGTCCAATTCGGGGTACCGCCTTTAATTCTTTTCTTGATGTGAACGGTCCGTTTTCGTTGCGATACAGCAGAATATTTTCGGCCAGCTGGGGCCCGAGTCCCGAGACATACGCTAGCAGCTCTATGCTGGCACGGTTTAGATCCACACCAACGGCATTTACACAGCTGATCACGACGTCATCCAGTGCCTGTTTCAAGTCGGTTTGATCGACATCGTGCTGGTATTGTCCCACCCCGATTGATTTTGGATCGATCTTGACCAGTTCCGCCAGAGGATCCATCAGGCGCCTTGCGATGGAAACGGCCCCGCGGACGGTAAGATCCAGGTTGGAAAATTCACGGCGGGCCGCCCGGGAGGCGGAATATACCGATGCGCCGCTTTCATTTACGAGAATAACAGGAACGTTCGCTAAGACATCAAGTTTGCGGATAAAAACCTCAGTTTCCCTGCCTGCCGTCCCGTTTCCGACAGCCACCGCTTCGATTTCGAAGCGTTCATGCAGCCCGGCGATGGTTTCTGCAGCTTGGTGATCCCGCGTTTCATCCATGTGCGGATAAATGGTGTCATGGTGCAGCAGCTTTCCCTGACGGTCCAGACAGACGACTTTGCAGCCGGTTCGGAAACCGGGATCGATGCCCATGACGCGTTTGGGCCCCAGCGGCGGCGCCAGCAGCAGCTGGCGTAAGTTGCGTGCAAACACTTTAATTGCATGCTTCTCCGCACGCTGCCGGGTGGCGAGTCGAATCTCCGTTTCCATGGAACGTGATAGCAGACGTTTATAACTGTCCCGTACGGCCAGTTTAACCTGGGCCGAATCGGCGGCATCACCCCTGACAAAAAGCGCATCGAGCAGCGCGAGCGCGTCATCTTCGGGCGGAGCAATGGTTAAATTAAGCACCTCCTCCTTTTCCCCCCGGCGCATGGCCAGTATGCGGTGGGAAGGTGCTGTCGTGACGGCTTCCTGCCAGTCGAAGTAGTCACGATATTTTGCGCCTTCGATTTCCTTTCCGGAAGCGACCCGGGATTGAACGACGCCTTTTTGAAAATACAGTTTGCGCATTTTCTCACGCGACGCGGGATCCTCGTTGATGATTTCGGCCACGATGTGTCGGGCGCCTTCCAGGGCATCCTCGCAAGATGTCACTTCCTTTTCCGGATCTACAAACGCGGCGGCAAGTCGGATCGGATCCTGACCGCTCTGTTCCATGATGCTCAGCGCCAGGGGTTCCAGGCCTTTTTCGCGGGCAATCGTGGCTTTTGTCCTGCGTTTCGGACGAAAGGGCAGATAGATGTCCTCCAGCAATGCCATGTTGGGTGCCGCAATCACGTTTTCCTTCAGTTCATCGGTAAGATGACCGTGGGTTTCAAGGGATTTGAGTATCACCGCCTTGCGTGCATCGAGTTCTTCGAGCTGATTCAAGCGGTCTCGGATTGCGGTGATGGCAACCTCATCCAGGTTGCCCGTAGCCTCCTTTCGATAGCGGGCGATAAAAGGGATAGAGGCTTCCTGTTTGAGAAGGTCAACCGTGGCCTGCACCCCGGCCGGCCTGAGTGTGAGTTCATCCGCGATGGCCGCAATATGGTCTTGATTCATGCTTTCCTTTCTCTCGAACCGATACAGCTGAAGGCCGCTCAAGCTTGAAAACGCAAGGCTCTATAACGTTAACTTGCCGTGAAAGTCAAGACGTGGTTTCAAAACCCCATATAGTGTCCGATGGCTGCGTTGCAAGACGACTCAAAATGCCCACATACTGCCGCGTATGCTGCGCTTTTGACTATGTTACACATGGACGCCTATGGCGTCTTGCGCCTTGCCCTCGAACACCATCTGAGCCTTTGGAACCACTTCAAGTCAAAGAATTGGCCACGTTTAAATATCGGCGGCCATATAGATGGATCAGAAGTTGGAATATGATAACCTAAGCCCCGCTCGTTGCCGGTGACGCGGGAAAATACTGCTGGGCCATTAAAGTGAGGTAAGGGGGCGCAAAAGCGGTTGCATATACAATCAGCAAAGCCGACTCATTGCTATTCAGGGCAAGCCATGTGAACAATAACAGGGCGCCCAGAAGACGCAGCAAAAGCGTCTTGCGCTTTATACGTGTTCCTGTCCGATGCTTCAGAATAACGGATACCAACGAAAGCGACAGGGCCCAGGCAATCCCGGCTGCCAGCATCGGGTCAATAGAAATTTTAATCCATCGAAACGCACCCCACCACGTGATCAGGAGCAACATGTGAGTTCCGATGACGGGAACTATGAGGATCAGCAGGTTAACCCATTTCGCACCATTTCTGCGTTTCCTCTGTTCAAAAAATAAAACACACAGGAAGGCAAAATAGGCCCAGCCGAAAATTCCGATGGGGGGAACATCGAATAATCCGGGTTGGTTCCATGACCATAGGCCGGTTTGCACGCCCACCGGCTCGATGAGCGAGGCATCGGTCAATACGATAGCTGCAGCGGTCAGTGGGACGAGCCTGCTGCAGCCGGGTTGCACAATTTGAGACGCCAGGTTCCATGCAGAGTGCACAATGATGGGCCAGATGACAATGACCAGCAAAGGGAGGTGGGCCAGGAATAGAACCCAGTTCGTACTATAATCATAGAAATCGTAAAGCCTGATGCAGCTTTCTTCGGTAATCCAACTTGCAGCACAAACGAGGATGATCCTGATGATAAACTGTCTTCGTTTAGGCTGCCCCGAAGAGTGGGCAACAATATAGATAGCAACTGTTGCAACCGCGGCCAGTTCCGAGAGCAGCATGTTCACAATCCCACTCCGGGCAGATTGGCCACGATCCATAGGTGATATATGCAGAGCATGGCCACCCCCATCCATGTCATTCGAATACAATCCTTCGCAGAAATACCTCTACGCAGAGCATGTTTGTATACCGCCAGCTGAAGCAACGGCGCAGCGATCATGATGAAAATGCGCCAGGGAACATAATCAGACAGATAACCGACAGCAAGGACGGCTGCGGAGGAAAAAATCAGACTATCGACAATGTAAATTGCCGTGCGTACGCCATGTACAACGGGATAGGTGCGAATACCGGCCAGGGCATCGCCTTTCACGTCCCGCAGGTCATAGATGACTTCGTAACTTATTTCAAATAAAAAGAAAAATATGGCCGCAAAGACCACCGTTTGCCAGGAAATTCCCGGCGGAAAGCTATGGGATCCGTGTCCCCACCAGGCAGTGGCGAGTGGGTATCCAAATAGGGTGATCAGAAAACCTACTGTCGAGGCAGTGTTTTTCCAGAAATAAAGCTGCTTCAGCCGGCGTTTGCCGGGCAGAAGCGGCCAGTTATAAAAGGCACCCAGCAAGTGGCATGCAATTCTGAGGGCGGTTATGGCCGGGTTCAGGAAATGCACAACCACCAGCGAAACAAGCAAGAATGTCAAAGCTGTCCTTAGCAACAGTCGGCGGTTTCGACCAACGAATCCAGTCTCGCTGATAATATTGGCCGTGTCTTCTTTAAGATCGACAGTGCGGTTTATCAGGTTGACGATAAACCAGTCCAACGCACAGACAGCGGTGAGGAGCCACGGATACTCACCGGTAAACAACCAGCCAAAAGTAAATACTCCCAGGGCCGCAATTGCTGTTATGTGAGGCCGGCTAATATCAGCAAATGTCTGCCAAATCCGCTTTTCTTCTGCGCTGTCCGGTGTACGGTCAACCGAAATCCTTGCCGTCGAGGCCATTTGGGCAGCCCCTTTCCATATTTCTAAAACGAGCAATCAAAAAAACCCCGGCTCTCGATATGAGAAATGGGGTTTAATGGATCTGAGTCCCTGACTTCCTTTTGGTTTGTGTTTTCGCATTCCAATTATTTATCGATTTTTTATCATGATTTTTTGTATTCAGTCAATAAGATTAGAATCTATTTGAAGAAAGCGCGGCTGAAAAATAGAAGTGGCGCTCCCAGGCAAGATGAATTTATGATAACCGAATAGGTCTTAATGGTCAATAGGACTTGCCCTGAGGGCTGACGCTTTGACGAGTTTTATTCATCTTTCCCTTGACATACCACAAAGTGGTTCTAATTATTTTCCTATGGTTCGTTTTCTTTATTTCGAAAATTGATTCTCATTCCGGATGTATACAGCTGTTCGTAGCATCCATTCTTTGTGGCTGTGATATACTCGCTTTCTTTTTCTCATTAAACATCTCAGGCTGCTGCTGCTACATTTGACTCCTCATATTTGCGATGGATTCACTTTCGATCGGTCGAGTTTTTGTTGATATTCATAAAAATTCACTTTCAAAAATCAGGAGGTAAGCCAATGCAAATTCGATGGCATAAAATTTATAACATGTTTTTTGTGACTATGGCAGTTGTGATGACCGTTATCTTAAACGTTGAGCCGTCAGTTTTAGCGCAGACGACTCCCCGGGATGATGTTCAGTCAACTGTGGTACCGGGCCAGGTTGCGCCCCGGCTGCAAAATTTGGGAGATCACCAGTTTCCCGTGACGACCAGCTCCTCGCGCGCACAGCTATTCATCAACCAGGGCATGATGCTGACCTATGGTTTCAACCACATCGAGGCCAGTCGTTCGTTTCGCGAAGCAGCACGCCTCGATCCCGAGTGCGCCATGGCTTACTGGGGAATGGCGTATGGGATGGGACCCAACATCAACCTGGCGATGCCGCCCGAAGCCGAACCGAAGGCTTATGAAATGATCCAAAAGGCGATAGCCCTGAAAAAAGGTGCTTCCGAAAGGGAGCAGGCTTACATTGAGGCGCTGGCCAAGCGTTATTCCGGGAAGGAAAAACCCGACCGCACCGCGCTGGATCGCACCTATGCCGAAGCCATGCGTCAATTGCACGAGCGTTACCCCGATGATCTCGACGCCGCCACGCTCTATGCCGAAGCGCTCATGGATCTTCGTCCCTGGAATTACTGGACGCGTGACAGACAACCCTATCGGGAGACCAGGGTCATTCATCGCGTGCTGGAATCCGTGCTGGAGCGTAATCCGAATCATCCCGGGGCTATTCACCTCTATATCCACTCTGTCGAGTATGTCCGACCGGAGCTCGCTGAAGCCGGGGCTGAAAGGCTGTGGAAACTAGCACCCGGCGCCGGGCATCTGGTTCACATGCCTTCCCATATATTCCGACGAATCGGTCGTTATGCCGACGCATCCCGGAGCAACCAGGATGCCATTGCAGCTGACGAAGATTATATCATTCAGTGTCGCGCCCAAGGCGTCTATCCGCTGGCCTACTACCCACACAATATTCACTTTTTATGGGACTCGGCCACCATGGAGGGGCGCAGCCTTGTGGCGATTGATGCCGCGCGCAAGTCAGCAGCCAGCATCCCCGAGGGTGCCTGGCGCGAGGTCCCGTTGCTACATCAGTTTCTGGTAGCGCCGCTCTTTTCATACATACGCTTCGGAAAATGGGACCTGATTCTCAGTGAGCCCCGGCCGCCGGAAGACAGTCCCTTCTGGACCGGAACATGGCATTTTGCGCGTGGTCTGGCCTTCACCGCCAAGGGAGAACTAGACCGGGCGGATCAGGAACTGGACAGTCTCCAGCGCTTGGCTACGCAAAAATCATTGGAAGGTTTTCGGGTAACCTTTTCCAGAAACGGAGCCAAAGCGATTCTGGACATCGCCACCGAGGTACTTGCTGGCGAGCTGGCCGCCAGGCGGGGTGATTACGACAACGCCATCGCCCGGCTTCACCGCGGGATCCTGCTCGAAGACAATCTGATATACAACGAACCTCCCGACTGGCACGTTCCGGTGCGACAATCACTGGGGGCGGTGCTGCTGGCGGCGGGAAGGGCCGCCGAAGCCGAATCCATCTATTGGCAGGACCTGAACCAGAACCGGGAAAACGGCTGGTCTTTGTTCGGCTTGCTGCAGAGTCTTAAGTCCCAGGGCAAAGCAGATCAGGCCGTTGTAATTGAAGCGCGATTCCGCAAAGCCTGGAGTCGTGCGGATGTGTCCCTGACCGCTTCGCGTTTCATGGGTAATACGCGTACCACCTTGGCAAAATCGGAGTAAGTCGCAATCGTTGTTCGCAGATCCACGTTGGGGTCAGGACCGTGGATAGCCTAAAGCAGACCAGGTTGAATCCCTTAGATTGACTTTGTATCCCGTATCGCCTTCCTGCTTGGGCACCTTGGTGGTGAACTGAATTGCGCCGACGGGACATACCTCCACACATGCCTGTTTGCCCTGTGGGCCTCCGCCCTGGGGATCCCAGTGATAAGGTGCATCGGCGCAAAGTTCACATTTTTTTGCTTTCAAATCACCGCCGTATTTTTCGTCCGGGACCATGAACGATCTGCTGGGGGTATAAGGGCATTCCTCGATACAGGCACCGCAGCCGATGCATTTTTCGACGTCCACCACTCTTCTGACGTTGCCGAAGCGCGCATCCACTGTCAGGGCCTCTTCCGGGCAGGCGGTCACACAGGCCGGCTCGACGCACTGCCGGCACTGCTCGATGGTCAGGTCATGTGGCCATTTGTCAAAGGAATTTTGAATGACCTGTATTCTGGACAGGGAAAGATTCTCAACTCCTTCGTTCACCAGGGAGCAAGCCAGCATGCAGGACACACATCCCTGGCATTTTTTTACATCCACCAACAGATAACCACCGGAAACAGGTATTCCGGATCGGCCGTCGGCCAATTTTACGATCTTGGGCAGGGCCTCTTTGACACCGGCGTAACCGCCCGCGCTTACACCGAGGGCAACGGTTCCGGCAATTCTCAAAAAATACCGGCGGCTTATATTCGTTTCTTTTCTCGTTGTCTTGGAATCATTATTCTTATTCATAAGGTCTTACCTTCCCAATCGGTCAATTGGTTTTGCAAATCCTAAATCGTACACTTTCCGACCAAGCGTCTGCACTTGGATGAATTACCCCTTCCCCAATTTACCGTTTTGCGCAAGTTCAGTGGCAACATAGCCCAGGTCCAGGGATTTCAGGGTGCCGGCGGTCGGATACCCCGTGCTGGTCTCCCACCCTTGCAGGGTGTAAAAACTGTTTTTGAATTCTTCGAATTTGTCTTTATCAAAATGCCGGCCTAATGTTTTCACAAAGCCCCATTTACCGTTTTCTAGACCGGGCATGTACTCGGGCTGTCCGAAGGGCGAAAAGCTTTTCTGGGAATAAAAATAATCGGCGAAATGAACCATATCCCGGTGTCTGCCCTGGAGTGTCCAAATGGCGTGATCTAGATTCCATATTTTTTTTCCCAGCTCAATACCGTCCAGGAAGGTAAAATTCTTGCCTGTGACGGCATTGAGGAATTTGGGTTCCGCTGTACCGGTTGATCCGATTTTCCCAGGGTTGTATAGATTCAAAAAATCCGGCCAGCGCCAGTCACAGAACTGGACGGACTGTTTCCAGAACCGCGAATAATGCCGGTGCCAGGTGACCAGTTTGGCGATGTGCTCGGAGTACATATTTTCGGTGCTGAAATCCAGCATGCGCATGTCTCCCTGAAACGGCACCATTTTATCGGTGTAGATTTTGACCATCTCCTCGGCGGATGCATACATCGGCACACCCCACTGTTTGGCAGCGGTGGGATGACTTCGTAACTGATCGAAGCCGTGTTCATTAATGTCGCGGTCACCAAAGACGGTGCCATAAGCCCAGTCCAGCTGGGAACGCGCTTCCTTATGTTTCGGAAGCCCCCAGATCGGAAACATCAGCCGGCCGGTTTTCAAGTCCCCGTTAAAGCCGTCCAGTCGGTTCCACTTTTCCGCCGCCCGCACAAAGCCCTCGGCCAGATCATCTCCGAACTGATGTACGTTTCCCCGGCCGTCATTTCGATAGGCGATCATCTTGACCAGCTGCTCGGCAAAGGCCAGGTTGCCGTAATTCTTAAAATCCAGGGGGCAATCGATCTCTTTGCCCGGGCCCAGGATACCGGCGCTGTTAAGGTCTTTAAGGTAGAGCTCTCCCCAGAACATCTCTGCAGCGTTCAATCCGTATTTGTTGAGCAGATCGCAGGCCTGACGCTGAACATTCAGTGTATTTGCATAAAGATAAAACAGGGTGGTAAAACAGGTGGCCTCATTGCCGAGCCCGTCTTCATATCTGGCCCGGCAGCCTGAATGACAGCCGACGCATGCCTGGGGTCTTTTGCCTGCACCGGGCTTTCCCTTTGGAGACAAAGTGCCCGGTATGGGAGCGCTTTGAAAATCAACGGACATATATTTCCACTTCAAATTATCCAGGTTAAACCCGTAATTTTTCTGCTGCCACAAGCGGGCTTGCATGAGGGCTTGGGGATTATTGACCCGGATACTGCCGGTGCCAATGACGCTGATGGCTTTCAGTCCTTTTGCACCCCAGATGGCACCAAAGCCGCCTTGGCCGGCACCGTTGCTGGCATCGTGGATCAGACAGGCCATTCGGCTTAAATTTTCTCCGGCCGGGCCGATGGCAAGCACCGCCGGCCGCTGGGTGGTTTGATCGTCGTCTTTGCCGGTCGGCGTAATCCAGTCGCCATAAACTTGCTTTCCGGCCACATACTCGAAGATTTTTTGCTGGCATTCCCAGGCGTCAGTTCCCCACAAAGACAACTCGCTGCATTTGCGGATGTTGACCGTGTCGTTTCTGATATCGAGCCAGACGTGATCGTCTGCCCGGCCCTCGATGACGATGCCGTCCCAACCCGCATACTTCAGCATGGCGGAAAATCGCCCGCCAAAATTACTGCGGGTAAACCACCCAATGGGAAGTGATTGTACGCCGATTGCCTGCACCTCTGTTCTTGCGGCACCGGCCGGGGCCAGGGTGCCGGACAAGGGCGAGGTCATTAAGGTAACGACGTTGGCGGAATCAAAACCGTTGATGGTCTTGTCCTTTACAAGATCGAAGAAAATGGCCGATCCCATGCCGTGTCCCCCAACCCATTGTTCATATCTGGCCGTGGGTATGGTCGATATTTTTCTGCGGGTCAGGTTGACCCTTAAAATTTTACCGGCATAACCGTTCATGATATCTCTCTTTGTTTAGGGGATTTAAATTTTTCTAAAACTCGAGAATTGAATGAAGCACAGACAAATAATGTCAGTTGAAAATCCAGGCTCGCGCGAATCGCTGATGCACCGGTTCAGTTCAGATGAAAAGTGAAAACAGAGGCGGTGTTTGGTTTTATACACAATTATATTGCACCGGGTCAATTAAATTAAAACTCTCAACAGATCGATGTTGTAAAGCGGCGTCAAGACTTTCCTGGGTTGTGCGCGACTGGATACGAGATTATATAGCCAGGCGAGGAGAAAAGGATTGCTTCCTGTTTTTATAAATAATATACACCGGCTTTAAATTGTTGATTAAAGGTTCTAATTGTCGATGCGCGCGAACATCTTTTTTTTATACGCAGCCAGCGTTTTAATCTGGGGGACCACCTGGATGGCGATTAAGTTGCAGCTGGGCAGCGTGGATCCCATGGTCTCGGTGCTTTATCGCTTTATTGCCGCGGCCCTGATTCTGATGGCGTATTGCAAACTGTCTGGCCTGAGAATGCGGTTTCCGCTGAAGGATCACGTGTTTATGGTGCTGCAGGGATTGGTGTTGTTTTCCGTCAATTACTGGATAATGTATCTAGCTTCGGTTCACCTGACCAGTGGCCTGGTGGCGGTGATTTTCTCCAGTATCGTATTTATGAACATGCTCAACGGTGCCCTGCTGATGGGCTCGCCCATTCACTTCAGTGTGGTGGGGGGGGGTACCATCGGTATTGCCGGCATCGTATTTGTTTTTTGGCCTGAGATATCCACCTTCAGTCTTTCCGACAAAACCGCGATGGGCGTGTTGCTGGCGGCGGTATCGACCTTTATGGCCTCGCTGGGAAACATCATTTCCGCACGCCATCAAAAATATGAATTGCCGGTTATTCAAACCAACGCCTATGGTATGGTTTACGGCACCGTTATCATGGGCATTATTGTGGTTGCCAGTGGAAAACCATTTAATTTTGAATTATCTTTTATGTATGTTGGCTCTCTTTTTTATCTGATTGTTTTTGGAACCGTGATCGCCTTTGGCTGCTATTTGAAACTCATCGGCAAGATCGGTGCAGATAGAGCGGCCTACGCCTCTATGCTGTTCCCCATTGTGGCGCTGGTCATCTCCACGTTTTTTGAAGACTACCGGTGGTCCGCCCATAATATCATCGGGATGGTGTTGGTGCTGATAGGCAACGGGTTGGTAATCAATAAAAAGGCGTTAAAGATGAAGGAAAACCTATGAACAGACGCGGGTTATATGTTGACACCCTTGGATTTTTGGGTGACGTCGGACCACCGATGTTCGATGATCGCACCAAGAAAAATGCCAGGGACAGCGGCGTCAGATTGTTTGTGATGACCACCACTTGGCCCATGCAGAATTGGCAGGCCACTGTCCAAATGCATCGACAAACGGTGGAAAGCCTCAATCAGCATCAAGATACCTTCCACATCGTGCTCAGTATCGTTGACCTTCAGAAGGTATTGGATGAAAATAGAATTGGAGTAATTCTCGGCATGCAGGATCCGGGGTGCATCGGCGACAGGTTCGAGCGGGTCCATCGGCTGTTTGAGGAAGGCATCCGGGTGATACAGATCGCTTATCAGAAAAAAAATTTATACGGCAGCGGCTTTCTCGCAGAGTCCCTTGATGGAGGGCTCACAGACGCCGGGCGCCGGTTTATCGAGACGGTCAATCAAGCAGGGATCATTCTGGATCTTTCTCATCTATCCCCTCAGACCGCACTGGATAGCATTAGATTTTCCGAGGGCCCGACGATCATCAGCCACACAACGGCCCGGGCTGTGTACCATCATTCCCGGGGCTCAACCGAGGGCGTACTCACCGAAATGGCCGGGTTGACACATAGCCTTGTGGGTGTGCTCGCCATGACTTTTTTCCTGGACCCCGCAGCGGACAATTTGGCGCCCTTCATTGATCACATCCGCCACATTGCCGCTCTGGTTGGCTCCGATAAGGTAGCCGTAGGATCCGACGGACCGGTGGGTGGATTTACGGACCTTGTCGCCGCCAGGAAAATTTTTGAGGAAAAAACGCAACAGATGATCGATCCCAACGGCGAGCTCAGGTCACGCTGGCCGACTCACATTCCCGAAATTTTTAATGACTCCCGGGGATTCGACAGGATTTACCAGGGGCTTTCACCGTATTTCAGCTGGAAAGACATCGAAGGTATCACCGGAAGTAACGCCTGGCGCTTCTTCAGCGAGCATCTGCCAGCCGCTTCCTGAAAACTCACCAACCATTTTCAGGTTTTTTTGCCCGGCTGCCCGGCATCGGATTCGATCAGCCGGGCCACCAGGTGGACTAAAATAATCACCACCGTGATCGGTACCGCCATGGTAATCCAGGCCATGGGGACTTCCAGCCCATCGCTGATGCGGTGCAGACTCCTGGCCAGGAAACGATCACTGTGATAGAGAACCGGACCCAGAAATATCACGGCAGCGATAGACCGCAACCAGGCGGCTGCGACAATCCATAATTGTGATCCTTTGTGGGGCGGTTGGATCAAGCGGGGGTCTCGGTCGCCCCGAAACGCCACCGTGGCGCCGAAAAGCCCGCCCCAGATCATACAATAGCGCGCAGCTTCAGCAGTCCAGACCGGCACTGCCTGGAAGATATACCTGGCCAGCACCTGAAACAGCACCAGCAGCAGCATCAGACTCAGAAATCCGACGGACGCCGTGCGGCAGAATTTATCGATTCCGTGGCTGACCAGCGCAATAGCCCGGCGCATGAGGTTCTCCTTAGCGTTGCTTTTCGGCCGCTTGAATAAACATCGTCACAACTTCTTGCGGTGCGATGTCTGTGTAACTGGCCCTGATCAACTCGGCAAATTTGGCCTTATCTTCGGATGAGTTGACGTAGACCTGCATTCCGGCTTTCTTGAGAGCATCCAAGCCCTGGTCTTCGGCCTTCTTGACCCAGGCCTTGAGAGCGGTGTTGGCCTTGGTGACACCGGCATCGACAATGGCCCGGTCCCTGTCGTTCAACCCTTTGTACCATTCTTCGGAACAGATCGACACCCGCAATGCCGGCGCCACTTTAGCGTCGGAGTAGTATTTGAGCACTTCGTTATGCTTGAACATGATCGGAACGAAAGCCGGGTTCATGTACCCGTCGGCCACGCCGGTCTGCAGCGCGTTGTAAATTTCGGCCCAGGGGATGACGACCGCGTTGGCGCCCCAGATCTCCAGCCATTTGGCCTGTTTTTTATCCAGCGCACGCA
>WOR8_10004650_pt1 | contig 13292 bp, 12 predicted proteins | sample DeeMarSeWOR38_10_FD_19890 | JGI IMG/M metagenome (IMG submission 19890) | reverse complement strand
AAGGTCGATTCGCGGCAGGTACCCCGCCCCGGCGGCCTTGAATTCGGCGTGCGCCGCCTCGCGGCCCGGTTCGTCTATTGCCAGGTCCGGATTAGACTCCAGCGCCCGGGTTACCGCTTCAGCCAGAGTCAGTCTTTCCTGAGCGGCTAATGGGAAGCTCAACAGCATACAGAAAAGTGCGATATACCAAATTCTTTTATGGATAGATTTGGACATAGTTCCACCAGAGAGGAATTACAACAGTTATAGATCGGCTTTGGCGCTTTTTATCGCTAAAGCCAGTTGTTCTCCCTTTTTCAACCTGCGATAAAGGATGGAGCGCATTATGGCGCATGCTTTATGTATCTCCGGATCCGTCAGGCGATAAAAGATCTGACGCCCCTCGCGCCTGGATTCCACGATCCCGCCGTGCAGAAGCAGCGACATGTGCTTGGAAAGATTTCCTTTTGATATTCCAATAGTGGAAATCAGCTCAGAGGCCGATGATTCGCTCCTGTTTAAAAGATCCACGATCTGCAGCCTGATCGGGTGTCCCAGCGATTTGCAGATTTCGCACTGCATCTGAAATATTTTCTGATGCAGTGCCTTGTCTTTGTTTAAAAGTTTCACAGTTCAAAAGTTCCAATACATGGAAACATAGTAGGATTGTCCATTGAAAATGTCAACACCGGTTTAGATTATTTTTATATTTGATGTGAAATATCGGGAGGCTGCCGTTGTTTTAAAAATAAGCTGGATACCGTTGATGGATAGGATAGAATCAACCGGATAATATCTGTAATTAAGGTATTGAATTCAGGTCTGCAGCGTTGGCTTGCGTATCAGGAGGGAAAGGATGCATCAAAGAGTGAAAGCGCTTTGTACTTTTGTTGGATTGGCGCTTGTTTGTTTAGGGAATCCGGTTGTTTGGACTGAATCCGCATTTTCCGCACCACAGGAAATGTCTGTAACGGAGACATATCCGAAAGAGATTACTGCGAAACAGGCGGCGTCCAAAAAAGTTGCCGGGGCGTATATTCTCGATGTGCGGGAATTACATGAATTTATGCAGGGCCATATTCCCGGAGCGGTGATGATACCTCTCGGACAGCTTAAGGACAGGGTGGATGAGCTCCCGAAGGATATAGAGATCGTTGTAGTCTGCTTGTCGGGAGCTCGAAGTAAGGTCGGACTTGAGATTCTCCGGGAAGAGGGCTACGAGAAATCCTCCAGTTTAACCGGCGGTATGAAAGCCTGGAAGACCTCGGGTTATCCGGTAAAAACGGGGCCATAGTCAGCATCCGCAACGGTCAAAGCCATAAAGCAGGGGGGTATGATGTATATTGTAATCGATTGCGAAACAACCGGACTGCCTAAGAAGTGGGAAGCACCTGTTTCGGATCTCGACAACTGGCCGCGGGTTATTCAGATTGCATGGTCGCGATACGATAGGGATTCCCGGCATATCGAATCTGCTGCATTTCTGATACAGCCGGATGGATTTACGATCCCTCGTGAGGCGGAACGTGTCCATCGCATCTCCACCGAGCGTGCAATGGCAGAAGGAATCCCTCTCCTTAAAGCGCTCTCGATATTCAGCGATGCTGTCGGGAAGTCTGAGGTTGTTGTGGCGCACAACCTTCGTTTCGATGAAAGCTGTATATCAGCCGAATGCCTTCGTTTAGACCTTGCATCACCCCTTGAAGATAAAAAGCGAATTTGCACAATGACCGGAACAAAGGATCTATGCCGTATTCCCGGGCAGTTCGGCTATAAATGGCCTTCGTTGTCCGAACTGCACCAAACGTTATTCGGAACCGGGTTTGAAGAAGCGCACGACGCGGGGGCGGATGTTGCCGCCTGTGCCGATTGTTTCCTTGAACTCAAACGCAGGGGTGTTTTTGCTTAATCAAAATCTATAATCACCGCTTTTTATAGATGCCGTACTCGTAAGCCGCTTCCATCATTGCCTTCAGATTGGCCATATTCCCCTTATCTATACTTGCCCCACCGGCCAATATATATCCGCCGCCCGGGGCGCAGACCTCGATTAATTTGCGGCAGTTTTCTTTGACCTGTTTGCTTGTGCCAGTCATGACAATGGACGATGGTACATTACCGACGATGCAGGATACATCGCCCAGAATCCTTTTGGCCTGTGCCATATCGGTCTTGTCAAAGTACCAGACTACGCCCGTCCTGGGCAAATCCGCTATCTGTTTCAATCGGTTGTTGTATATGCCTTCGGCAAAGGGGAAGGGTACGAGCCCCTCTTCAATCATGGCCATGAAAAGTTTCCGGAGTGAAGGCCAGTAAAATTTCTCGAACTGCTTGTCCGACATGAACGTATCATCCCCTTTGTGCAGGGGCATCATACATATAGGGCAGTTGGTTACAGGAAAATTCTTAACTGTGGTTTCAATCGTCAGTTTGAGTTGCACCTCAATGGCTTCCAGTAGTTTATCCGGCTGGCGATATAGATCCATAACAATGCCGTGGGTGCCCCTCTGCATATCAGCGAAGAAATCGTAAGGCGCCTGAGCCATGATGCCGCCAAAAAAAGAGGGATATCCCCGGGTTACCGCAGTATGACTCACTTCTATGATTGCCGATCGGTGTCTCATGAATTCATCCGACAGATCCATCAGGGTCTGAAAGACTTTGCGGATTTCAGGATTTGACATAAGGCCGACCCAGCTCGCGGCCCCGAAGAGTGTGCGAAGAGGCGGCATTTTCTTGAAAGGTTCGAAAATGGTGGCAGTGCGCGGCAAGGTTACACGGAGATTATAATCGGTGGGATCCATCATCAACCAGTCATACTCATCGGCCTTCATGTATTCCCCCTCGACAATCTGCTGCATCGAGACATCTTTGCTCAATCCGTTGCCGGGCCATTTCATAATCTTCACACCGAGCGCATCAAGAATTCTCCCCGACGGGATCAGTCCGGGACCCATGAACGTATCCATATCCCCGAAATCGTCCATGAATTTGATCCAGCATCTTTTCAATTCGCTGTAATCGTACATTATATTGTAGAAGCTTGATCCTGCGTGGTAAGCCGGGAAACTGCCGACGGGGAGTAACACCGGAACGCGATCAGGCTCCTCAAGTTTGATGGCTTTGATGAACCGGGTCACTCTCTCCTTGTACAGCCTTTCCGCTTCAGCGCTGGCGAATCGCACGCCAGGCGCGGCGAGCCATTGTTTAAATCGTTCCTCACGCCTTTGTTGCCACGTCATTTCCTTCCACGGTTTGTTTGTAGTCATCGTTATATCCCCATGTCTGTCTTGTTGATCGAATTGAATTCCGGGCAGAATCGATTTTATATGCATTTCCTTCCTGGCGGGCATAAAACTATAAAAATGTATTGATATTAAGTAATGTTGTATTGGACTTGGCTGTTGCCGCTGCATGGTGAAACTTGGAAGAAATTCCTGTGTGGCGACCGTAGCTTTTCTGCTGTATCCCGGCAGCTGCGTTAAAGTGGACCCTTCAAACTTGAGACTCTGTTTCCCACCCGGACATCTGTCCGTAAGGAACCCGTCGGCTTGTCCGGTGCGCGGATCCGCCAGGAACAAGCCACAGTCATGTAGATCCACTACTGTCTTCCACAACCCTTCTCCAGGCGTTACCGGGATGCCGTTTTCCATATAGCGGAAGTTGTCGGCGAGAGGGAGGCTGCAGGGACAACAGTCTTTCAGGGCATCCAGCACCTGCCTGGTAAGATCGATGAAACCGGAGTGACCGCTAACTGTGACCGGTTTGGATTGTGCTGCGGTTGGTGCGTAGTCAAGGCTGGCGGTCATCGGCCGGCCGGGTAAAACCTGCCGTGTGGCAAACAGGACCTCCAGGAAGAGTCATTTAGCCAGACGCTACTTCATCATAAATACAAGGAAATACTGGTAAGGAAGGAAATTGTGTTCTTCCTTCAACTCAAGTTCGTTGTCCTCCATCTGCTTTACGACCTCACTGCGCGCCATCTTCATCTCCGGCGGGGGTCCCACGGGCAGTTGCTTCTTGAGATAATCGACTATGATAATCTGGCCTTCCGGTTTGAGCATTTTCTTCATCAGGCCGATGTAATGGGACTGGTTCGGAATATGATGCCATGTGTTGCAGATAAAGAACCTGTCTATTGAATTGTCCGCCAGCAGGGGATCCTCGGGATCGGATAGAACGGTGACTACATTTCCGATCTTTTTGTCCCTAATCTGCCGGTTCATGTAAAGAATCATGTCGGAATTGATATCGACGGCGTAAATTCTTCCGGTGCTCCCTACATACTGGGCAAACCTGAAGGAGAAATACCCCGACCCCGCTCCGATGTCCGCTATCGTTTCTCCTTCTTTAATATCCATTGCGGCAACGACTTCATCCGGCTTCTGCTCCATATCGCGCTGAGGACTTTCCAACATCTCGATATAGGCTTTCGAATCCAGCTGCATCGCCGGGATTCCTTCGCCCGTATGCATAGGTCCTGAATCCTGCGCAGCCAAAATCAGCGGCGTCAGTATCAGGAAAATTGTTTTCGGTATTCTCATAAAATTGAATTGCCTCCCGTCTTCCGTATGTCTGATTTTTCTGAAGCGAGACGTATTGATAACGCGATCTGCCCAATGAATAGCCTTCAATATGATATCTCTCCGATTTGGAATAGTATTGAGAGATATACAAATTTATTATTAGTCTTCAATACCCTGGCCGAAAAGAACTACCTGTCGGGATTCTATAAGCGGCCAGCCGTTTTTCCAGTCGTATTGTTCGAAACCTTCCGGCATCGGATTCAGCCGTATGGCAGTCGCCCCGCGTACGCAATTGCCGGCGTTGTGGTCGATCCTTTTGTCAAAATCCCAGCCGTCGCCGTAGGTTTCGGACTTTACAGACCTGTCGGGTCTTCCGGGCTTCAGTGCGTCTCCCATAAGATCCATTTGAGGTTTAATAAGCCTGTAGGGACCTTCGCCCGCGAGCTTTCCGCTTCCTTTTTCATAATGAGAAATTTCCAGTGGCGCGCCGTTCTGTTCGTAAGCCAGCAGAAGCCATGGCGTGCCGGGGATAGGGCTGCCGTCCGTGATTCCCGGGGGGATTCTGTCCGGATACTGGACAAGGCGTTGTTCCTCGTATTTGATGGTTTCCGGTTTGGAGTAGAAATATCCCCGGGGAAAAGGTTCCAGCACTTCCTCGATCGTGTAGTCGATACTGTAACCGTCTGGCGCGAAGACCGTAATGCCGGTAACGTCGGCGAGATCGACTTTCGCGGTCTCGAGCAGATCTTTGACCCGGACACCGGCATAGGTGGTGTAAAGATCGTACTGCTGTGTGGATCTGTTCATGAGCATGAACTGAGAGTGCCTGGGAAGGCTCTGAATGAGGTCCCAGTCGAGTGTCCGTGTCGGAGCAAGCGGCTGGCCGGGCCGGCTGGACGCGTCTCCCGGGTAGCGTTTTTCTGAAATTTCATCATTGTTTGAAAAACCGTCGCTGTCGGAATCGAGTTCGGCTATCTGCAAGAGCGCCTCTACACTCCGTCCGTTCTGTTTGTACCCCAATCCATACGGGTTCAGGGTCGCTTCGAAATTATCCGGCATTCCTGTTTCGTATCTTGGATTCGGGAATTCCAGTAGGTGGCAGTAACCGCATGGGCTGTATTCATGCTCCGTGTCGGTTCCGGCGACGCCGCCCCGGTGGCAGGTCTGACAGTCGTCCAGACGTGTTGCTGCCGCTGCGGGGTATTGCAGGACAAAATTCCGGATGTCCCTGTCGTTTTCATGTCCGACATACGCCCTGGATTGGATCTCTTCCTGTAATGGTTCGTTTGTTTGCGTGCAGCCGAAGACCGCTAACGTAACGCCTATTACAATGACTATAGGATATATGCGCATTTCCGTCTCTCCCAGAAGCCTTCCTGTGATCAAACGCAGACACCTATGGTAACGATTCGTCATAGATAATGACAACAGGTTATTTTTGGCAATTTTCTATCTCTATAAAGAAAATAAGTGGTTGAACGCCATTGGGGGCAATCCTGCGGAGGAGAAGAGAATGCTTCGGCTGTGACAATCCGGATGAAAGACAGATTGGAAGAGATTGTACAGGGTAACAGCGAACGTATATTGCACTCGTTTCCCGTTACCCTGCCGTTGTATTAAAAGTGGTATTTCATGTTCATGTGCCAGTTTCTCCCGGCCATGGGATATCCTTCTCGATAGTAATAGTTCCGGTCGAAAATATTTTTCACCCCGATCTGAAGTTTCGTACCACCGAACAGGGGGATGATCACGCCGAGGTCCGCCGTGGCAAAGTTGGATGCGGGAACCGGTATCACAAGGTCTTCCTCTTCAACGATGAAGTCGCCAATATTGCCGTTTTCATAGCGCGCGGAGGCCAGAAGCGAGATGTCGCGCGGAAGCAGTATATGGACTGTACCGATTGTTTTATGTTTCGGTGTTCCGGTCGGGTAAACGCGGGGCATGTTATCCGGACCCGAAATGGATCGGCTCAGATAACTGTACTGAACATCAAAGTTTATACGGGAATGTGGATTGCTGCGTACCAGGAGCTCCACACCCTGGTGCAGCTCCTTGCCGACATTGACGGACTGTTCGCAGGTACCGTCGATATCGGCTCTCGGGCAGAGGTCTTCGGAGGGCTCCGGTATGACGGCCCGTTCGATGGCGTCATACACGTCGCTGCGGAACAACTCCACCTGCACCATGGTTTTGAACGGAAAGACATGCGAATATCCGATGCTCCAGTTCCGGGAATGTTCGGCCTCCAGTTCCGGGTTGGGAATGGCCTTGTTGTTCTTGTAGGAATACCGGTCCTTCATGGTGGGGAAATGGCTTTTCTTTGCGAAAGTAAGGAAAAACGTTCCGGATTTCATGGGCGAAAAGGATATCGATGCCAAGGGGTTGAATGCCCATTCATTGAGGCAGGCCTCGAAGGAATCGGCTCCGGCTTCACCGGCGCAGTCAAACGGGATTATGGAATATTCGCCCCTGCTTGAGCGAAGATCCTGGGCCTTTACGCCGTCGATATTTTCCGCGCTGAAACCCAGCGTGGCCCAGATCCGGCTCGAAAGGTTGATGGAATCCTGGATCCCGACAGATACCTGCTGGTCGCGATGCGTCCTTGAGGGTATCAGGGTTTCCTCGCCGTCAGCGAACTCGGCATCGGCTTCTTTATGGGTGTCGTCTTTAAAAAAGAATGACGCGCTGACGGTATGACGATTCAGCAACCGGATCGAGAATTCGGAGGAGAGGCCGGCTGAGTGGTCGTTGTAGGTCGAATAGCTCTCTAAAGTGGAATAGGTGTTGTCACTGAATACGTCCAGCCTGTTGGGGTAGCTGTCATAAAAGATACGGAACCGGATCTCGCTTTTTCCCCACAGGCTTTTTGTGGAATTGAAGTAGTAGCTTTCCCTGTCCCAGTAATCCCATCGCCAGTACTTGGGGGAATTATTGTCAGGATCAATCCCGGAGTAGGGAGGAGTGCCGTTTTCCGCTTTTTGCCCCATGAAGCTGAAAATGTATCGATCCCGTTCATTCGGTATGAAACCGATACGGCCGTCAAAGTCTGCATCCCGCTCGTAGGAGTTGGTGCGGTCATAGGAAGGCTGATCCGGAATCGCATCGATGTCGATGTCGCCCGACAGCGGATAGTAATCGGTCTGGAGCCAGTCCATTCCGCCCTGGAACAGGAACCGGTTCATGCGCGAGCCGATGTGAATGCCCGATTCCAGCATCTCACCGGAACCGGTGCCCATAACAACATCCCCTTCAAATTTCTTTTCCGGCTGCCGGGTGACGATGTTGACGGCGCCTCCCAGCCCGTTCGGCCCCAGTAGAGGGGAAGAGTAGCCTCTGGCTACCTGTATTTCAGCAACGTTGCTGGTCAAAAACCGGCCGATATCCGCATAGCCGTCATAGGGCACGTAGATAGGAATGCTATCCCAATACAATCCGACCTGGCGTGTATCGCAGCCGCGGATCAGAATACCGGCCTGGTTTCGGGAGGGCTTGAAGTCGAGAGCAATACCCGTGAGGTATTGCAGCGCTTCGACTGCATCGGTGGCATGACGGCTTTCGATGCCGGAATGGTCGATGCTGTCTGCAACAGGGGACAAGGGGGACAGCTCCGATGTAACGGTTATTTCCGTGACGCCGAGTTCGAAGGGCCGAAACGATTCCTGCTTCAACAGTGTTTCTACCGTTTCAAGCAGGGTGGCAATCTCTCCCTTTACCTGATCTACGCTCCATGGTTGTGGGGGGGCGCCCGGCAATTGAACCTCTGATCTTGGATGCAGCTGGAGCCAGAATTCCACCCCGGTGCGGATCTGTTCGACCATTTCTTTCTGTTCTTTGAGGTCGGAATCAGAGATATTCTGTAAATAACCGAGATTATTTTGCCATGTGAGTAGCTGTTTGGTTTGTCCCAGTATTATCGAGGTGCCGGACAGTAAAAAGATCAGCATGAGTACGAATCTCAATAATAGGGTGCGGATGCAATTTGTTACCAGCATGGTTTATCCTTGTAGATGTAATTTAAAGGACTGAAATGAAAGGCTTTCCGATTGGTAAGGATACCGATCATAACCTTATTGCTTCTCAGCCCTTAGGTAGTGACTCCGGGCATTTTCTTCTCTGGGAAAATTTCTAAAAAATAATGAGAATTTTCGCAGCAAGAAGGATTTAGCTATGAGAAATAAATTACAAAAAAGAACACATTTTGACAAAATATTACTGATTGTCAATATTAAAAACTTTTAGGTTTTTTTGATATTAAATTGCATTTATCCTTCCGTCGTGATAGAAGAAGATCGACAGATTGGATCAGGATACGTTTTTGACGGGCTTGATTTCAACAGGTCCGTGGAATCATATTGCTGGAGATTGTGATGATGAATAACTGGTTCGGTATTCATGACGGATTGGCTGCGGCAGGCCGTTTCCCCTCGCTGGCGCGTATTCGGGATCGTATTTCTACTTCTGAAATTATAATGCTGCTTCTGTTTGGTGTGGCATCCGCAGCTGCAGTCGGTTTTATCCGCACGGGCCTACGGTTTCCCGGCAATTCCATTATTCTTGCCATGCTGCCGATGGTTCTCGGTTTTGCGACAGCACCCAGACGTTCCGCCGGTTTTATTATGGGTGCCGGGGCATTCGGTGCAGCTTCCATGTTCGGCATGTTAGGTCTTGCACATTACGGAGCCGGGGCATTCGTCAGCCTTTGCCTTCTCGGACCTGTTATGGACCTTGCCCTGAGGAAAGCGAAGAGCGGGCGTTGGCTTTATGTTGCATTTTGTTTTGCCGGAGTCTGCTCCAACCTGCTTGCGCTGGGTTCAAGGGGTTCCGCCAAACTTCTGGGACTTGATGTCGCGGGAATGCGTCCTTTTGGAACCTGGTATATACAAGCCTCCATGACGTATTCTTTATGTGGCGCCGTTGCCGGCTTGATTGCGGCATTCTGCTTTTTCCAATTTCGAAAACAGCAATCGAATTGCCAACAGGATGGGTAAAAGGTAGCAGGGAAATGCCGGGATTCGGCTGCAATGTTCGCTGGCGATCGATGCTGTGTGTAGGAAATTCCGTCTTAATTCCGAACGTATAACTGGATTAGAATAGGTTAGGTGTCGAACTGTGATTATTGTTGGCATAGATGATACGGATATTGTCGGCTCTCCAGGCACAAATCAGCTTGCCCGGGCTATTCTGAAAAAGATCGGCTCCAGTGCGCGCGGTGCGATTATCTGCAGGCACCAGCTTTTTTTCGATCCGCGCGTTCCCTATACCAGCAAAAACGGATCGGCATCGATTCAGCTGCCGCATGCCGATGAAAAAAACGTACCTGAACTGGGTGAGGTGATTCGCCATGTGATGTCCGACTGGTTCGTGGAGGGGAGTGATCCGGGTCTGTGTATTGCGACCAATGTGACCGTGGAAATGCAGCGGTTCGGCCTGCGGTGCAAGAACCGGTTGATCACGCAGGAGGAAGCTCGCGAAGTTGCCGCTCAGTCAGGATGCTGCCTGCATGGCCTTGGAGGAACGGAGCAGGGAGTTGTCGGTGCTCTTGCCGCTGTCGGCCTTGTCGCCGGTGGCGACGATGGTCGCGTCGTCCATCTTGCATCCTGGCCCTACCCGGACGATGCATTTTCCGGAATGCGTACGGTTGATGAGATTCATTCCCGTGGCGTGCACGAAATCAGGCGCCTGGAAAACAGTGAACGACTATTCGATGGTCTGGTGAATATAGGAAAGCACCTGAGGCCGAACTGGCGTAGAGGCAGGATTGTGTTATACGTCGATGCCGTAATGGAATCTGTAGCGACCACCACCTGGCGCGCACTAAAAATTCCTTAATCGTGTTAAATTCAAGGCCTCCGGCCGTGCGACCCCTGGGGCATGAGCCGGTCCAGGAGGAAACTGTAAAACAAGGTTTCTCGTTCCCTGTTAACAACCATAAACGTGGAACTGAAAATAAGACATTAACAAATGCCGTTCGCGCCTCATCATGGCGAGATCCTGAAAGAAATGCGGATTATGGACGAGCTTTATCGGTAGGGCAGTGCTTGCATCTGCATCTGCTGTTGTTGCAGATTTTCCAACCGTTGTTGCTGCTGTTGTTGTTGTATCTGCTGGCGCGCGAAATTTTCCATTTCCCACATGAGCCTCCTGCCCGCCATTCGTTGCGCCATACCTTCCATCATGCGGGCCAGCTTGATCCTGTGGTAAATCACGAAGGACCGGTGCGCTGTCCAGTCGCGGAACGTATCCTTCCAATCCTTGTCGAACTTGGATATTTCCAGGTTGTTGTTCAGATCGGCAAACTTACCCTGCTTCACCGTTATCCTGTTCCGGTTCTCACGAATTTCTGCCTTGCCGTTGAAGACATACAGATAAGGCGACGCACTGTCCAGCCGGTAGAGACCCGTCTTTTTAAGTTCGATAACCGACGTTCCCATCTGGATGCTTATTTTATTGTTTTTGTATTTTTCAATAATCTCAATGAAGATGGATCCCCGTTCAATCCGCAATCGGGTATCCGTGAGACTCGGATTCACCATCTGCAGACTTCCATTTTCATCCATCCAAAGAGAAGCACCCGGCCCGAGTTGAACTTCCGCTTTCCCTGATCCGGTTCGCAGATACTGTCCCTTCTCCAATTCCTGCAGGTGGTCGGCGTTAAATTCGAAAGGTGCTTCATCCAGGTATACCTGCCCTTCGACATAGTTGATCAGACCCGCCCGTACACTTACCACATGCTGAGCCCAGACAGGGGAGGCAAAGAAAAGTAACAGGAAGATTTTTCCGAATACACGCATGGTAAACCACCTTAATACGGGAATTCTACCATGCTTGCCTGGTTTTCGATAAGAGATGTTGGCCCCGTTCACCTAAAATTAATAATTATGAAACGGGGACAGCCCCCGCTTATTATTTCATGGGAGTATCTCTTGTTAGAGCAGCAAATTCGCGTGGTCTGACCCTAAAAATGTGCCAATATAGGGTTGATGGAGGATGCTATGAGAAAATTACCTGAACATTTTGTTTCGTTTACGAAGACATATCCGGAAATAGCGGCGGCATATGAAGCCCTTGCCGGGGAGTGCCGTAAATCGGGGCCGTTGGATAAAAGGGATCAAACGCTGGTCAAGCTCGGAATCGCCATCGGCTCCGGCCTGGAGGGATCCGTTCATTCGCAGATTCGAAAAAGCCTGGATGCTGGTGTTAATCCGGACGAGATCCGGCATGCCTTCATGCTGGCAATGACCGCAATCGGATTTCCAAAGACGATGGCGACTTTAACCTGGGCTGAAGACATCCTGAAGGATGAGTAATGCGTATCGTTATAAAACTAGGCACATCTACCTTAACCAACGGCACTCCCTATCCCGCGCCACCGCTGTTTATCGAACTCGCCCGGCAAATCTCCCAATTGCTGGTTTCAGGGCACCAGGTGCTGCTGGTCTCTTCCGGAGCGATTGCGATGGGGAGGGAACGGCTCGGTTTCCCGCAGTTGCCCAAGGATATTCCAGCCAAACAGATGCTGGCGGCCGTAGGGCAACCGCGCCTGATGGCTATGTATGAGAAGATTTTCGGACTTTACAACCTGACGGCGGCACAGATCCTTCTTACACATGCCGACTTGGCCCGGCGATTGAGTTATCTGAATGCGCGCAATACATTGCTTGCTCTGATTGGGGAAAAGGTTGTGCCTGTGGTGAATGAAAACGATACGGTCGCGACGGAAGAAATCCGTGTCGGGGACAACGATAACCTCTCGGCATTGGTTTCAAACCTGGTGGATGCCGACCTTTTGATTTTTCTTACGGACCAGCCGGGATTATATAGTGCGGATCCCAGGATCGATCCAAGGGCGGAATTAGTCCGGGAAGTTGTTACGCGCGAGATCCCCGATGATCTCTGGAAAGCGGCCGGAAACAGCGACAACAGTTTGGGGACGGGAGGGATGATAACAAAGCTGCAGGCTGTGGATCTAGCCCGGCGTTCGGGAGCGACCTGTGTCATTGCTGCAGGGAGTGAACACGACATACTGTTGCGTATCGCCGATGGAGAAAAAGTTGGAACGTATTTTAAGCCGGTTGCCACATCCCTGGAGAGTCGGAAACGTTACATCCTCTCCGCACGGCACGCTCCCGGATTGTTGAAAGTGGATGAAGGAGCATGCCGGGCTTTACTTCGGGGAGGTAGCCTACTGGCGGTCGGTCTGGTTGCTGTTGAAGGTGATTTTGAGCGTGGGGATACCGCCCGGATCGTCAAAAAAGACGGCAGCGAAGCGGCTCGCGGAATTGTAAATTACTGTAGCCGTGACCTTGTCAAAATTGCCGGGCTGCCTTCGGACGAAATTGAATCGGTCCTCGGGTATCACTTTGGAGATGCTGTCGTTCACCGCAACGACATGGTGCTACTATAACCAGACTTTATTCGATGTGAGGTTCTATGTTATCCGAAATGGGACAGTCGGCACGGGCCGCATTCCGGCAAATGGCGAGAGCCGGAAGCGGGATTAAAAACGAGGCTTTGTGTACTCTCGCAACGTTGATGGAACAGGAGCGGGCAAAAATTCTGCAGGCCAATAATCGGGATGTGGATGCCGCCTGCGCTGCCGGGAAGGGGACTGCCCTGATAGACCGTCTGGCCCTGACTGAAAAACGCCTTCAGGGACTATCTTCCGATCTGCGCAAACTTGCCGACCTTCCGGACCCGATAGGCGAATGTTACGACGAAACTGTTCTGTCGAACGGATTGAAGCTGTCGAGGCAACGCGTACCGCTCGGTGTACTGGCCGTTATTTAC
>WOR8_10004648_pt1 | contig 13295 bp, 14 predicted proteins | sample DeeMarSeWOR38_10_FD_19890 | JGI IMG/M metagenome (IMG submission 19890) | reverse complement strand
TCATATCCATTCATCTGAAGATAACAACCTGCAGATAATCCCGCTATCCCTGCACCAATAATTACTACTTTCTTTTTTGTCAACAAACCCAGCCCAATAATTGATGAACTATTATGAAACAATCAATTATAAAAAATAATACTAATAAAAAATAGATCAATTCCGATAAATATTTTCAAGTGAAACAATTAATTAAAAATTCAACTAAATGACTAACCTTTTAAACCAATGTATAATTGTTTAATAAAATACATGCGCCGTGATTCTCATTCCTTTAGAAAGAATAATAGTAGAATTAGTTATGGATGAGCCTGTTTTTGTGAATACTAATGATAACGTTTTGGTTGTTATTAAGAAGCTCTTATTGTTAAAGAAAGGTTATGTCTTAGTCAATCGAAGTAATAATACAACAGTTGGTATAATATCTGATAGAGATATTCATAGATTGATTCTGAAAGAAGGCGGTATGTTTTCTCCAAATCTCTTAGCAAAAGATTTCATGGTAACACCCGTAATAACGATAATAAGAACCGCAACACTTCGGGATGCCGAGGAAAAAATGCGTGAATACAAAATTAATCGTCTTCCTGTTGTTGAAAAAGAAAGCTCGAAAAAAGTTATTGGTATGATTAATTACGAAACTGTTCATTCAAATGTAATTACAAATTTTGCTAAAAAATGGATTAATAGATACCATAGTTAAAGTAGCTGCCTACTTTTCTTTCAAGAATTGATGAAACCATTTGTTGATTAAGAAAATATCTTGTTAAAGAGAATTGGATTCATTCTATAACTCCAGAGGTAAACGATAGCAAATTCATCGTAGTCATCCCTTTGAAATAAATCCGTCTATGAATCATACTTTTCCTTTCTTACCTAAAGATCTCCTCCGGTGGATCTATTACTTCGATTGTATGATTTCCAGAATTCCAAGAATTAATTATACCATACCAAAGAGGTTGAGTTGAGTTCCGAGGTCGCAGATAGATTTTCACCCAATCATGAGGTGCTATTGTGACATGTCTTGCGAGCTCCATCTCCCAGCATTCAGATTTGAATAAATAGTGACTTACAATTAGAATCATTGGAGCATTTCCAAACGATTCCCAACTAGTACTTCCATTAATGTTAAAAGACGGGTAATTATTTTCTAGAAATTGTATAAATTCATCTTGCATTTCTAAAATTTCTGTAGTAACCTCAATTGTCCAATTAACAACAGAAACGATACTTGTACAACTTTTACTAATTTCATTATTTGTAACGGTTAAATTAACTTCAAGAGACTTTTCTAAATGTGTTTGATTAGGATAGAGGAAGATTTCAACTAATCCATTTTTTTCTGTATTAAACCAAGTTTTATTATCATAATCTATTGTTGTATTGATATCTATTTTCAAATTGAAATCTGTTATTGGTTTAGGATAGTTCACATTTATATTAGCTAAAATCCATGCAGTATGTCCAGGATATGACAAGATTTCATCAGGAATGAATGTTATCTCTATGATTTCCTCTCCTTTATTCCATGGTCGTAAAATGCCAATTATCGCAGAAGATATAATGATTAATCCAAGAATACTAACAGTAAAAATGATTCGTTTACCTCTCATGTCAATTCCACTCTTAATTTTCTAATTATCCTGCAAATTTTATTATCTAGTATCATTAAGAAGAAGTTCTATTAAACACTATACTTTAGAACAGCTCTCATTATTAACTTGGATAATAATAATATAACAAATACCTGTCATTTGATTTTCAATAAAACAAGTACATTTTTTGATAAAATCTTTAAAGAAAAAATTCAATTAATTCCTCAAATACTGAGAGATAATCAATCTTTGGAGCAATTAATGATGACCAATAAGGATAATACAATCAAGTCTAAATCAAAAAAAAGACGAATGGTTGTGATTATCTGTTCTTTCATTACTTGCTTATCAGCAATCTCAATGTTTGGATATTTATTACATTACGTTTTGGTTAACAGAACTTACCTCCCCATACTACTAAGTTTGTTAGTAGTGTCTTCAGTTATCATCTTAGTATTCTTGCTTCAAGCAATAAATAGTCTAAAGATCTGGAAACTTAGTTCTATTCAATTGAAAAAAATTGAGAAGACAGCATTAGTTTTTGGAACTCTTTTAGTGATAATCGTTCCAATTGGTGGTTATGCATTATTTGCTTATGGTAGTGGATCAGATGTTTCTAAAACATACTCTTGGAATGATGGTCCTTGGTTGACATATGGTGAGGATCCAAAAACAGAAATGTATGTTTCTTGGTTAACTAAATTCGCTAGAAAAACAATTATCCAATTTGGTACCTCTCCAACCAATCTAGAAACTATTGTTAGTTCTACAATCAAATCCCATCTTCATAATGTTCTTTTGTCAGATCTCCAACCAAATTCTGTCTATTATTATTCAATAGGCATTTCAACATCTATCTATACCCCAAACCAGATTTATTCTTTTAAAACAGCTCCAGAAGCTAGTGAAGCATTTAAAATAATTATTGTAGGTGATATGCAACCCAGTCCCGGTAGCGTTATGCGAGCAGGTGATTTAGTTGCTAAAGGTATTGTTGCAGAAAATGCTGATTTGGTGATTCAGTTAGGCGATCTTGCATATGACGGAGGTGTCCCTATCTCTTGGCATTACACTGCACAAAACTTCCCTCAATATGCAGCTTTCACACCTTTTCAAGTAGCTATTGGTAACCATGATTATGGTGGTGATAATGCAAGGAATTTCCGAAAGATATTTCCATATCCTTATGAATCAGAGGATGGTTTGTATTATTCCTTCGATTATGCAACTGCTCATTTCATTATGATTGACAATTTTGATGCAGGAAGCTATTTATTATCTTCAGAACAGAAAATTTGGGTTGAGCAAGATATAATTGATGCCCAATCTCGCGGACAAAATTGGCTTTTTATTAATTTTCATAATACTTTGTTTACCACTGGCACCTCTTCGCAAAATATTGCTATGCAATCCTGGCTCGTTCCTTTAGCAGATAAATATGGAATCGATGGTGTGTTCTTTGGACATGATCATCATTATGAGCACTGGAATTATACCTATGGAAATCAAAATTTGCTATTTGATGAATTTGATACTCCTTCAGGATATAGTACTCACTATTGGTGTACAGGTGGTGGTGGTGCTCATTTGGAAGTAGATTACGGATTACTCGAGCATGGAATTTGGACTGATACTAGAACCTTCTATAACACAACATCTGGATTATATCAAGAAATGGACTTTTATCGCTATCCCTGGAATGCAAATAGAGTTGTTGATTCACCAGAGCATCAAATTTATGCTGAATCCGTAAACGATGGCTTATATTACCATATACCCGCTTTAGAATCATATTCAACTGATAATGAACTCTATGGTTATACTTACGGTGAACAAACTAGGCACTATATGAAAATAGAAATTGATGCCACAGGGACTATTTGTACAATTAGTGCTCATTACCCCAATGGTGATCTTCTAACTGGTCCAAGTGGTCTTTATCCTCAAATATGGGTTTTTACTAAATAGAATCTCTCATCTTGATAATGCTTTTTTTTGGGAAATTATGTCTTTATTTTTGAGATTCTAAAACTTCTGTTTTCTTCACTTTAACCTGATTAATTATACCATCAACTAATCTACGAACACCTAAAGCAATGAAACCACATGAGAAAATAACAATCATTGTTATTTTTGCTACATCATCGTCTGCTAGATTAACAACACCTACAATGATGAGAAATATTCCATAAATTATGATTAATAAACGACTTATCGAATCTTTGGTATTTTCTTGGAATCCTTTTACAACACCAATTATTCCTAAGAAAAGAAATGCTAATGCAATAAAAACAAAAACCAACCTTAGAGTAATATCGTGTTTGATAATAGCTGCAAGTCCAACTGGAATTAATAATATCCCAATAATTATATTAAATATATTAAGTGATTTCGATTGTTGTTTATCAAAAAATCCTACAAGAATTCGAGTTAGACCTATTGTAATTAGTGCCACTCCAAAAAGAATAGCTGTAATAAGAAAGTCATATTTTATATTAATCAAAACAATAAGAGCAAAAATTATACTTAGAGAACCTGAGACCAAGTAAAATATTCTCAGCCACTTTGGTAATTTTATTTTCTGTTCACTCATAATTTTTATTATAGATTATTTAATAGAAGAACTTTTTGAATGAAATTTTCAATTCTTTATGTACTCAGCTTATCATTTAATAATGAAAGATAAGCTCTAATACTATATCTTTAGAACAGATGATGAGGTTTAAAATTGAGATTTGTTGTTTTAAATGGAAGCCCACGGGAAACTAATAGTTTTACTTTTCAATCCTTCAGATACATACAGAATAACTTTCCAATGCATGAGTACATTGTTCACCACATTGGTAGAAAAATCAAGAAAGTTCAAAGGGATCAAGAATATTTTGAATCAATTTTGAAAGACATAAAAGCAGCTGATGGAGTCATTTGGCTTTATCCAGTGTATATTCAATTAGTTCCTGCTCAATTAAAACGTTTTATTGAGCTTGTTTTTGAATACAACAAACAAAATTACTTCAAAGGGAAAAACGTAACATGCATCTCCACAAGCGGGAAATTTTACGATCACCTAGCTCATTACTACATACAAGCTATTTCTGAGGATTTTGGGATGAATTATACTCGAGGTTATTCAGCTGAAATGATGGAATTGTTAAAGAAAGATGAAAGAAAACGTCTTCGTAAATTCTTCTTGCAATTCATTAGTCAATGTGAAAAGAAAATAGCAACTGCAAGATTTTATTCACCATTAACTTTTAGCTATCCAGTTTACAATCCCTCAAATATTAAAAGACAACAAAAAATGAAGAATTATAAGGTAACTGTTGTTACAGACGTTACTGAATCTGATATTAGCTTAAACAATATGATTACTACTTTTGTAGATTTAATGCCTTCAGAGGTAACTATTGTGAATCTCAATGAAGTTGATATTAAGGGTGGCTGTTTAGGGTGTTTGAACTGTGCTGCAGATAATATTTGTTTTTATCCTGATGAACATATGACTATTTTCAAACAAATTATTACTGCAGATGCTCTTGTTTATGCATTTAAAACAAAAGACAGGTATTTCTCATCTAGATTGAAAACCTACCTTGATCGTGCTTTCTTTAACGGTCACAGACCTGTTTTTCTGGGTCAACAACAAGCATATTTAGTGTCTGGACCTCTTCGACAAATGCCAATTTTGAGGGAAGCACTTATAGGAATGTCTGAAGTTGGTCGAGCTAATTTCGTAGGCATAATTACTGATGAATATAATGATTCCAAGGAGATTACAACTTTGATTCAGAATGTCATTAATGGCATACTTTGGGGATTAGAACATGATAAGTATGTTGGACCTAAGACATTCTTAGGTGTGGGTGGTCATAAAATTTTCAGAGATTTGATTTATACTTATCAGCTTGTTTTTCAGTAAGATTATTCGTATTATAAAAGAGAAAAATTGTTTGACTGGCCTAAAATCTTCTTTGGACAATTCAGTTTTATTCTAAGACCATTAATGAAGATTCCTTCCTTTAGAAGACGTTTCTTCGCTATGTCTGGAAAATACCAAACACAAATGTTTGCTAAAGTAATTAAGAAGGAAAAATATTAAACAAATGATTTAATTGTTACTTCATGGATCATATCGGTAAATTCGAAGTGAAGAGGTTTTCCAAGAATAGACGTATGCTTTCTGAAACCTATGACTTCTTTCTAAAGAAACACTACATGACTGGTTTTATTGAGATAGATGTAACTAAAGGCAGAGAACTAATAAGAAATTATGAAAAAGAAAGTGGAATAAAAATTTCTTTTACAAGTTGGATTGCGAAAAGCTTATCTAAAGTAATGGAAGCATATCCGCGATTTAATTCGTATAGAAAAGGGAGAAATAAAATTGTCGTATTTGAAGATATAGACATAATTATTATGGTTGAACGTGAAATTCATAATAAAATGGTTCCAATTGCCTATCCTGTTAGAAGAACACAAGATAAAAGCTTACTTGAAATTTCTAATGAGATTCGGGAAGCTCAAGCAAAAAAAGTTACTGAGAAAGAACAATTATTAGATCAAGATAATAGAGCGAAATATTTTAACCTTTTACCAAAATTCTTGCGAAAATTCCTTATGGATCGATATATAAAAAATCCTTTCACAATAAAGAGAAACGGGGGCTTGGTTGTTATTACCTCTGTTGGTATGTTCACAGATATACCAGGTTGGATTTCTGGATTCGGAGGATTAACAACTATGAATTTAGCAGTTGGTGGAATTAAGAAATATTTAACAAGAATTAATGGGAAAATCGAAGATCGTGAATCTTTACATTTGTCTATTTCCTTTGATCATGATTTAATTGATGGTGCCCCAGCTACAAGATTTACACAAGAATTTGTTAATCTCATACGAGAAGCAACATTACTTGAAGAATTAAGATGATTTACATTCAGCCATAAACTCTTTTTCAAGACCTATGTTAATTTTATTAAAAATATCAGATTATTACAATTACAAATTCTATTGGGGATTTTTATGGCTAAAGTAAAAGTAACTGTAATTAAGAAGTTTAATTCTAAAGATGTATTTGGTGAAGAATACAAGAATCCCAAAGGGGAAATCATTCCAGAATGTCCAGTTTTCCAAGAAGGACAGGTATTAATCTCGAAAGACGGAGAGAAACCTGAAGGATTTTGTGGATTTGGTTGGAGAGCAATTCAACCTGAAGCAATGGTTCTTGCTTTTGGTGGGAATTTTTGGGAAAGCTGGACAGAACCAGGAACTATGTATGTAGCTTGCCCAGATGGTATTCGTCCTGTTTGTTTTAAATTAGAACGAATTGAGGAGTGAGCTATTTTGAAATTCAGAATAACCGTTGTGAAGAGATTTGAACCGAAAGATGTAATTGGTCGTGATTTTCTATTACCATCTGGTAAAAAAGTTGTGAAGTGTGATTTAAAAGAAGGAGATTTATTTATCAGCATTGATGGTAATCCACCTCAAAATTTCTGTAGTTCAGCGTGGGCTGCAATTTACCCAACTATTAAGATGTTCAAATTTGGAGGAAACTATCCAGCTTTTAAACCCGGAACTTCATATACAACCTGTCCTGATGGCATTCGTCCTGTTTCATTCTTTGTTGAGAAAATTGAGGATTAATTTATCAAAAAATGAGGTTTTGTAAAAAAATGAAAGTTGTAACCGTTGAATTATTTGATGAATTGAAACCAATATTTGATGACTTCTGTAAAGAAAAACAATTAACAGATGAGAAAGCAATTGAAAGAATTCAGGCTTTTGAGAAACATTTCAATAGAGAAGATACTGTTTACTACTTAGCTACTGTCGATGATGAATTATTTGGTTACATGTCTTTTGGAATTTCAAATAAACTCATTCATACTCATGGTTTGCATATAATAAATGGCAAAAATCATGATGACTTAGTTTTTGAATTAATAACAAAAGTATCTAATCTACTTAAATCAAGAAAGAAAGAATATTTGTTGATTTATAATATTCAAAACCTTGCACTTGAAGCTAAATTGAAAAAAAGTGATTTTGCTGTCTATCAAAGAGTAACAATGGTTTATGATTTGAAGGAAAATCAGATGCCAGAATTTAATCTAGATTCAGAATATCATTATGATTGTTTCACATTAGATCGGTTAGATGAGGAATTGCAAATAATTGTTGATGCAAATAAGAACCATATTGATGGGGATATTTTCAAACAATTTTCAACTTTAGAAAATTTGAAGGAATTCTTCTATGAAAGTAAAATGGATTCAGAAAGGTTAAGATCAGACAGTCCTATTGTTCTTAGAAATGGTAAAGTTATAGGAGTGAATATCATTACTAATCTTTCAGAATCTGAATCCTATGTTTGGATAATTGCTTTATTATCTGAACATAGAGGAAAAGGTTTGGGTAAATATCTTATGTTGAAAGCTCATGAGAATTGTAAAAATACCAATATTAAACAAATGATTCTAGATGTTACAATAGATAACGTTGCTGCCTTTAATCTCTACAAGAATCTGGGTTACAAGGAAACAAAGCGATATTTAACAGTAGTTAAGAATTATCATACTCTAAAATCCTGAAGATCAATAATTGGTTTATTTGCTTTTCTTATAAGCATATTTTTTGATCATCTTATCAATATAGACTGCTTTCTAAATGTAAAAAGCTTTAACTTAACTGCTTACATACTAGAAAATACTTGTTGTGATAACTTGGAAAGTTGATAAAGATGAATGATCGCAATAGAATACAAATTTGTTCTAAAGCTTCTCCCGAAGAAATAATTAAGGATTTAAGCTCTCTCGTTGATTTTCAAGATGAAGGACTATCACTTGAAAATCTTAATGATATGATTGAAAAAAGCTTAATTCCCCACTTAATGAGATATAATCAACCAGGATTTCAATCCATGTTTAATTCATTTCCAGAAGAAGGAGCAGAATTTGGGTCGAAAATAGCTCTTACCTTTAATCAAGGTGTAACAAATTGGCAGGTTTCACCGGGAGGAGTTGTTCTTGAAGAACTCTGTTGCAAAGCTTTATGCAAATTATTTGGATTTTCAACAGATGCAGATGCTACATTCATGGCTTCTGGAACCTACGGTAATCAAGAAGCACTTTATCTTGCTTTACACAGACAAGCAGAAAAAGAAGGCTTCAATCTTGCAGAAAAGGGTTTGAAAGGTTTCAAAGATCCAAATCGACTGATTATTTTAACTTCCACTGATGCTCATTTTTCTGTGAAACATGCTGTACGAATGTTAGGTCTTGGTGAAGAGAGTATAAGGTTCTTGTCAGTTGATTCAAATCGTAGAATTAGAATTAATCAAATGAAAGAGATAATTAAGAAGTTAGAAAAATCAAAGGATATCTTTTGTGTATTTAACACTGCAGGTACAACATCTACAGGATCTGTTGATCCGATTCTTCCAATGGCTGAAATATGTCAGAAAATCGATGCTTGGTTACATATTGACGGTGCTTATGGTTTTGCATATAGTTTAGTGCCAGAGTGGAAGCATTTATTCGATGGTGCAGAGTTAGCTGATTCTCTCTGTTGGAATCCTCACAAACAACTTGGAGTGCCTATTCCGAACTCCTTACTTTTCGTTAAGCGATGGGAGGATTTTGGGAGAATGACAGTTTATAGTGATTACTTCAATCGCCGGGAAGATTCCGAACCTAATCCCGGGTTGAAATCACCTCCATCAACTCGTCCCTTCTCTGCTTTATCTCTTGTAACTTCTCTGCGACATCAGGGAATAACTAAAGTTATTGAAAGACTTCGAGCACCACTTGTGGCTATCAAGATGTTCTATGAGCGTTTGAAAAAAGAAAGCGACATAGAGTTATATCACCAACCAGATCTCGGTATTTTGTGTTTCAGAATCGTTCCCAATGGTTTTCCAGAGAAAGAATTAGATAGTCTACAAAGGTATGTTTATGATAGAATTATGGCAGAAAGAGAACGCACGATTTCCTTAACAAAACTAGATGATAAAGTAGTTTTACGAGTAGTTGCAATATCCACTGTAGTAACTACTGAAGCCTTAATGGAAACGATCTCGAGAGTGCAATCTCTCGCAAAGGAGTTTAAGAAATGAAAATCTTGATTATTAATCCGAACAGCGATTTAGAGATGACAAAAGCAATTCAGAAAACAGCAAAAGATTTCGCTAAAGATGAATATGAAGTAGTTTGTAAATCCAATCTTGATGCTACAAAATTCATTGAAACATATGAAGATGAAGTAAAAACTGCTCCTGGGATGATTCGTTTGGTGAAGGAAAACGAAGAGAAATTTGATGCTTTCATCATTGCTTGTCATTGTGATCCAAATATTGAAGCTATGAAAGAAATCACTAAGAAACCTGTTGTAGGTATAGGTGAAGCTTCAATGAAAATTGCTTCTATGCTAGGTCACAAATTTTCCGTAGTTACAACAACAGAGCACTCTATACCAAATAAGGAAGCAGTTATCAGGAAATATCACTTAGAAGGAGCAATGGCTTCTGTAAGAACTCCAGAAGAGAATGTGAGAAAACTCAGTGCAGAAGAAAAATATCTGAACGCAGCAAAATTAGCAATCGAGGAAGATATGGCTGAGGTTATTGTTCTTGGATGTGCGGGAATGACTGGGTTAGATAAGAAACTTCAGAAGCAGCTTGGTGTCCCAGTCTTAGATGGTGTTATTTGTGCATTAATAATTTCTACAGGCCTAGTAAAATATGGTGTCTCAACGAGTAAAATTAGGAGATATAATCCGGATTTGGAGTAATATATTCACCATAACCCTTCTTTTCTGGGAATTTTCCATTATCAAAAACAACCTTCCCTCTTACTAATGTTTTCTCAATTTTACCTTGAATTTTCATACCATTAAACACTGTTATTTTTGATTTAGTATACATATCTTCATTTCTCAATGTATATTCTTTTTGCATATCAATTAAAACAAGATCTGCATCAGCACCAACTTGGATGGTTCCTTTTCGTGGATATAAACCAAATCTTTTTGCCGGTCTAGTAGTGATTGCATCTACTAGTCTTTCAAAAGTTACTTTATTCTTATTAACTGCATCTAACATAACAGGAAGCATAGTTTCTAGTGTTGGAGTTCCAGAACCACATTCGAAGTAATTATTTCCTTTTGCTTTTACATCCTTTTCTTCATGACTATATGGAGAGTGATCACTCGCTATGAAATCAATGGTACCATCAGCAAATGCTTTCCAGGTAGCTTCATTGTGCTCTTTGGATCTAATTGGTGGATTCACCTTCAACCATGGACCAATCTTTTCTGCTTCTTCAGTGATGAATAAAAGATGATGAGGGGTAACCTCACACGTTACATCCCAACCGAGTACTTTTGCTTTCCTTATTCGGTCAAAAGCAGTTCTAGAACTCATGTGTACAAGATTAAGCTTTACATTTGTATGATTGGCTAGCATCATTGCTTGTAAGGCAGCTAAATCTTCAGCTATAGCAGGTCTAGAATTTGTATGTGCTTGAAAATCCTTATTCCCTAACTCAATTTGTTTGCGAATCTCATGCGAAATAATCCCGTCATTCTCCGCATGAACACTGCTAACTAGACCTGTTTTAGCAATTTCTGAAAAAATCTTTAACAAAAAAAAGTCATTCTTAGCAGCTAAATCCTTGAGTTCCACCTCTTCTTTTGGGGCGTTAATCATAAACGTCTTGAAACCTACAACGCCTCTCTTAGCTAATTCTTTAATTGAATCGATAGTATTATGACCTGCAGCCCCGATTAACCCATAATCTACTATACACTTTTGCTTCATTGCTTCTCTTTGCATTTCAAATGCTTCTAATGCTGTTTTTCCCTCAATACCAAGAGGCATTTCTAAGACTGTTGTTATCCCACCAGACGCAGCAGCTTGAGTTCCAGTGTAAAAATCATCTCTGTACGAATAAATCAAATCTAAAATGTGAGTATGAACATCAATTCCACCAGGAATAATGATTTTATTGGAAGCATCAATTATTTCCTTTGAATTTATTGGTTGTTTATTTTGATTTAAAAGTACTATTTTGCCATCTTCTATTCCAATATTCATTTCTAATAATTTATTTTTCAAAAAGACTTTCCCATTTTCTAAATATAAATCAACCATAATATTTCTACTTCCATTTTTACTTTTGTATTAAATCTTTAAATTCTCTAAAGATTGGATTGAAATTCATTCTATTTAGATCAATACTAACTAGACTACTTAAGTTAGCATCAATGCCTTTTATTTCTAGAATTTTTTCGAAAGTAAAAAGAATTAATTTCCTACTATTTAATACTAAATCTTTTATGTCATACACAAAAGCATTCTCTTGTCTACACTTTCCTATTTCTATGAGGAATTCTCCAAGTGAATTGTTATATTCCTTTTGAAACCAAAATGCACTATCTGATTTACCAATTAGATCTTTTTTTATCAAAGAATACAACAACCTAGGAAAATATAATAACCAATTGATAGTTGTATGATCATTTTGTTTCTCACTGTGTTGAAAAGGATGTTTCTTAGTTGCTTCCTCAATAAAGGATAAGGAATCAATGAACATCTGCCAGAAAAGATTTTCGGGTGGTTTTGGAAACTGTTTTTTCAAATCTTCACCAAATAATATCTTACCTTTTTCTCTAACGCTAAAATTATCCATAATTGATAAAGGATATCGATTTATTGGTTTTGCTTTCTCATTTCCAATAATTAATCCTTTCTGACCTTTGAACTTAACTTTAGATGAATCAAGCATAAAACTTGGAATAAAATAAACATACAGTATTCTTGTTAGTTCTGGATCTATTATTCTTAATTTAGTAATAACTTCATCAATTGATTCTAGATTTTTTTCATTCAAACCCACATTAAGAACAACAATTATATCTATATCACTATATCTTTTCGAGAAATCATCTAACATAATTCCCCCAAAAAGAATAATTGATTTAGTGCTTAGATTTGAAGTAATAGACTTGATGAATTCTGCAAGGTATTTTTTCAATTCTGGATATTTTCTTAATGTCTCATCCATAACATCTAACTATTTTTTTCACTAATTTATTTTTTCTTCACTTGAATTTACTTCATTATTTCAAGTAAAAGCTTAAATTTTGTGAGGTAACATTTCATTTGTTAAATTTCAAAAGCATAGATGAACCATATCATAGTTTGGACGGGGATTTTTTCTGTTTTTATACCAACAAAGTTTTGTTTGTAAAACATCTCATCTGCAGCTTAAAATTAATGGTGTTAACCTGGTAGATATAATACTGTTGGTGAGGTTCTTACTTTCTATTTTATGTTTGAACCATACCTCGTATCTCGGTAAGAAATTCATCTACACTAATTGGCTTTAATTTTAGTTTAATAGATTGTTCTGCAAAGCAATCCACTTCAACATTAGGATGTCCAGTAATTATAAGGATATTGCGGTGCGAATAACGCTCAAGCAATTCTTGAGTAACTTCTAATCCGTTCTTTTTCGGCATCAAATGATCTAGAATAATGAGAGCCGGTTTTTCTTCTAATTCTTCATAAAGCTGAAGAGCTTCCTCACCATTTGCAGCTTCTATAACCTCAAATCCATTTGATATTAGAATTTGTTTGAATAATGATCGAATTGTTTCGTTGTCTTCAACAACTAGGATTTTACCCAATTGTTCATTTCA
>WOR8_10009066_pt1 | contig 13296 bp, 13 predicted proteins | sample DeeMarSeWOR38_10_FD_19890 | JGI IMG/M metagenome (IMG submission 19890) | reverse complement strand
GGCTGGCGACCCAGATCGGATCGCAGCTGATGGGGGTCCTCTACATCCTCGACGAGCCGTCCATCGGGCTGCACCAGCGGGACAACCGGAGGCTTCTCGACACCCTGAAGCAGCTGCGCGACCAGGGGAACACGGTCCTCGTCGTCGAGCACGACGAGGAGACGATCCGCCAGGCGGACTACGTGATCGACATGGGCCCCGGGGCGGGGGAGCACGGCGGGCACGTCGTCACGGCGGGGGCACCGGAGAAGATCCTCGGAAGCGGGGCCTCCCTGACCGCGCTCTACCTGACGGGAAAGAAGGAGATCCCGGTCCCCGCAGCCAGGCGGCGCCCGAACGGGAACTTCCTCGCGCTGGCGGGGTGCACGGCGAACAACCTGAAGAACATCGACGCCTCCTTCCCCCTGGGGGTCATCACCTGCGTCACCGGCGTCTCCGGATCGGGAAAATCGACGCTGGTGCTGGACACCCTCTACCGGGTGCTCGCGCAACGGATCTACGGCTCCCGGGAACGGCCCGGGACGCACGCCTCCCTCCACGGTCTTTCCCTGGTCGACAAGGTGATCAACATCGATCAGTCGCCGATCGGGCGGACCCCGCGGTCGAACCCGGCGACCTACTCGGGCGCCTTCACGCCGATCCGGGATCTTTTCGCGATGCTCCCGGAGAGCAAGGCGCGGGGATACCGGCCCGGGCGGTACTCGTTCAACGTCAAGGGCGGCCGCTGCGAGGCGTGCGAAGGGGACGGGATCATCAAGATCGAGATGCACTTCATGCCGGACGTCTACGTGACGTGCGAGGTCTGCCGGGGAAAGCGGTACAACCGTGAGACGCTCGAGATCGCCTACAAGGGGAGGACGATCGCCGACGTGCTCGACATGACGGTGGACCAGGCGCTCGCCTTCCTCGAGAACATACCGGCGATCCGGCAGAAGCTTGCGACCCTCTCCCGGGTGGGGCTGGGGTACATCCGGCTCGGCCAGCCGGCCACGACCCTCTCCGGCGGGGAGGCGCAGCGGGTGAAGCTCGCCCGGGAACTCTCGAAGAGGGCGACGGGGAGGACCGTCTACCTCCTCGACGAGCCGACCACGGGGCTGCACTTCGACGACATCCGGAAGCTGCTCGCGGTGCTGCAGATGTTCGCGGATTCGGGGAACACGGTGATCATCATCGAGCACAATCTCGACGTGATCAAGACGGCCGACTACGTCATCGACCTGGGTCCGGAGGGGGGGGACCGGGGCGGCGAGGTGGTCGCCGCGGGCACCCCCGAGGAGGTCGCGGAGAACCCGCACTCCCACACGGGACGGTTTCTGCGGAAGGTTCTGGGGGGGAGGGAGAGGCGCAGGGCCCTCGCCTGAGCGCGGGTGGGGACGACGGCCCCTACCGGATTCCCCTGGCCTTTACGGCCGGCAGCGGCTCTTCCTCGGCGTTCAGCCGGCGTACCTCTTCCTCTTCGAACAGGAACTCCATCTCTTTCCGCACGGCGTCCAGGATGGGGCGGGTGCGGTTCTTCTCCTTCATGCACCAGAGGCTCTTCATGTCCTCGTCGACCGTCAGCTCCCCGCCGGAGACGACCAGCGGGAACATGATGCAGAACCTCGGCTTGATGGCCCACTCGTGGAGGCCCGCCTCCGCAGCCCCCTTCTGCAGGACGCATCCGTGGTCGGGGTTGTAGAAGGAGCAGCCGCCGGCGATCTCCTGTGTTTCCACGGCAATACCGCTCGGGCAGTCCGGGTCCTTTTCCGTCTTGCCGAACCAGGTCTCGGGGTCCTTGGCCTCCGGGCGAAGATAGGGGACGAAAAGTTCCTGGTTCGCAAGGATCGTTTTCTGCTCCTCGATGTCCACCCAGACGCCGAACCGGCAGCACCGGCTCCGGCACAGATCGAGACGGCAATGGTCGGGGAACTTCGCGGAGAACAGGTGCGGATCGATCTTCATGAGGGGTCCTCTTGACTTGGTATTCGCACAATTATACTTGCTTTCTCCGTTCCGGGAGAACCCCTTCTTTGCACGGCGATGATTTTTTTTATGCCCTGCCGCAATCCCAACAATTATTAGTAAACAAACGAGGTTTGATTTATAATAAATATCAGCTTTTGGTCTTCATCCAACAGGTCCTATCCGTCTTACGGACGACCGGGGCGCAGTTCACTTCCCATCCCCGCTTCGAAGCGGAAAACCGCTGGCTGCTCTCTGGATAGGGATCGTGGGAAATGACGACCCCGTTCCTATCTCGCGGAGAAAGGGAATGGCCGAAGCTCTCCCGAAGGAACAGTTCCTGAGCAGGGTCCTGGACGGCATCACCGACCCTGTGGTCATCTACGACCGCAACTACCGAATCGTGACGGTCAACCACGCCCTGGCGACGACCTATCAGGTCGATATCGAACAGATCATCGGGAAATATTGTTACGAGGTGTTTCACGGCCGCAGCAGCGTGTGTGAGGCATGCCACATCGGGGACGTCTTCCGCAGCGGGGAGCCGCAGAGGAGAGATAAAGTCGTTGTTTTGCCGGACGGCCGTCTCAGGCATTGCGAGATCCGCGCCTACCCCGTGAAGGATACCGAAGGAACCGTTATCCAGGCGATCGAGCACGGCAGGGACATCTCGGAGCGGAAGGGCCTCGAAGACCGGATCAAGGCATCGGAAGAGAGGTATCAGACCATCGTGGAGTTGGCTCGGGAGGGGATCTTCATCGCCGACGGGGACGCCCGGGTGACCTTCGCCAACCGGCAGCTGGCCGGCATGCTCGGGTACGGCCTCGAGGAGATCACGGGTCGGTCGCTGTTCGACCTCGTGGACGAACGGTCCGGGGGAGCGGCGATGGAGCGGCTGAAACAGCTCCGTCAGGGGCAATCGGGAGTCTACGAGCTGAATTTCCGGAGCCGGGACGGATCCTTTCTCGTCGGCCTGGTATCGGCGGCGCCTCTCATGGTCGATGACACGTTCCTGGGGTCCGTAGGAATCGTCACGGACGTCACCCGGATGAAGGAGGTGGAATCCGAGTTACGCTCGGCAAAGGAATTCAGCGACAAGATCATCAACAACATCACCGACAATCTCATCGTCGTCGACCCCCATACACACCATATCGTGCAAGCCAACACTTCCTTCCTCGACCGGACCGGGCACGGCCTGGAAGATGTGATTTACAAGCCGTGCCACGAGATCATGCTGGGGAGGAAGACCCCTTGCTGGGAGGACGGGATCCGTTGCCCCGTCCGGGACGCGGCGGCAGGCAAGCGTCCCTCCCAGTGCGAGAAGGTGTACCCCAACGCCGAGGGCAAGGAACGAATGCTCCACATCCATACGTATCCCCTTATCGGGACCAAGGGGGAAGTGGAGCTGATCATCCGGCTGGAGCGCGACGTCACCGAAAAGAGGAAGATGGAGGAGGCGCTGGCCTTCCGTTCCCGGGAACTGGAAAAGACCCAGCGCCAACTGGAGACGCTCTTCGAGGTTTCGCGGCGCGTGGGGGCCGAGAGCTCCCTGTACGGGCTCGTCCATCTGCTCCGGGACTTCGCGGAAGGGATCTTCCCCGATTCCGATCCGATGTGGCTGCTGCTCGAAACAGGCGCCAACCGGTTCCTGTTCCAGGAGGGAAGCCATCCCGACGCAATCCATCCCCTGCAGAGTCTGCAATGGCATCCGGACGGGGAACGGATCGTCTCGGAGCTGGCCCGGTATCTCCGGACGATCCGCGATCCCCGGGTCCAGACCTTCGGGGAGGGGGAGGAGCTGCACCCCCTGATCCGGAGGATCGCGGAGGGCTACCCGAGCGGGTTCGGTCTCCCCATCCTTGTCCGGCGGGAATGCATCGGATACTTTTTCCTCGGATCGAAAAGGAAGACGGTCTACTCCCTGGAGGATCTTCGCTTCTTCCAGGCGTTGTTCGCCCAGATCGCCGGGCATATCCGAAGCCTGATCCTCCACGAGGCGGAGATCGGGCGGTTCCGGAGGGAACCCGGAGATCCCTTCTCCCACGGGGAGATCATCGGACAGGGCAAGAAGATCCGGGAGATTTTCGACCGGATCGATCTCGTGAGCTCGTCCGACGCCACCGTCCTCATCACCGGGGAGAACGGAACCGGCAAGGAGCTGGTGGCCCGGGCGATCCACCAGCAGAACATTCGCCGCAGGGGGCCCTTCGTGGTGGCCAACTGCTCGGCCTATTCGCCGAGCCTCCTGGAGAGCGAGCTGTTCGGCCATGAGAAGGGCGCCTTCACCGGGGCGATCCGCCAGAAGAAGGGGCGGATCGAGCGGGCCCAGGGGGGGACGCTGTTTCTCGACGAAATCGGGGAGATCTCCCTGGCCACCCAGGTGCTCCTGCTCCGGTTCCTGCAAGAACGCTGCTTCGAACGGGTCGGCGGAGAGGAGACGATCGAGGTCGATGTCCGGGTGCTGGCGGCGACCAACCGGGACCTGCGCCGGGACGTGGAGGAGGGACGGTTCCGCGACGACCTTTATTACCGGCTGAACGTCTTCTCCATCAACCTCCCTCCCTTGCGCGAACGAAAGGAGGATATCCCGATCCTCTCCCGGCACTTCCTCGCCCGATTCAGCGGAAAGGAAGCGAAGGCGATCCCGAGGATCTCCGCGGACGCCATGCAGGTGTTGATGGAGTACCAGTGGCCCGGGAACGTCCGCCAGCTGGAAAACGCCTTGAGCTACGCCGTCATTCTCTGCCAGGGGGACGAGATCGCGGCCCGGCATCTGCCGCCGTTTCTCAAGGAATCCACCGGGGATCCGTCCGGGGCCTCCCTGGGGGACATGGAGCGGAGGATGATCCTGAGAGCGCTGGAGGAATCGTCCTGGAACAAGCACGAGGCGGCCCGCCGCCTCCAGGTGAGCCGAAGCACCTTGTACAGCAAGATCCGCCGTTACGGCCTGGAGAAGAATCCCGGGACCGGCTAAGGGAAAAGCGGGGGGCCGATTTCATACACCTTGAGGATCTCGTGAACTCCTCATAATGCAAGAGTAAACTGCCGACGCGGGTCCGATTCCGTACATCCCCGGCCACCCTCCCTGACGGTTCCATCCCTGTCCTTTTGCGTTTTATATGTCAACAGTGGTTCGATAATCCACCGAGAATCCGCAATGGCTCGATCCAGGTCGCGGACATTTCCCCTCCTGGCACACTTCTTGTTCTACACAAAATGGGGGTAGCACTGCATCGGGGCCATCCGGAGAAGTCGGAAGCGGACGCGGTCGCCTTTGGCGGCCATCAGGGAAGATGGCAATCGGCGGACGGGATCCTGACAGGGTGTCGGGGGAATCGGCAGGTTCGCCCCGTGAAGGGAGGAGGAACGCCATGGATCTCAATCTGACAGGGACGGAAGTGCAGGAACTCAGGGAGATTCTGGAGACCGTCATCTCCGAGATGGAGAGGAAAATCGTTGGTCTTGGCGACCCGGAAGCTGGCGAGGAACTCGAGAGGAGGAAGGACGTTCTTCGGTCCATCAGGGAGAAACTCCCCGCCGGATTGATCGAGACGGCGTAGCGGCGCCGATCCGCGCCTGCCATCCGTCGTTTCCGGGAGGACGACAATCGGTAGGGGCGAGGGGGTGCTCCGAACGTCGGTCACCCCGCAAGGAGGCGACCGTGTCATGAAAGAGGCCAAGATCCATATCGTCGACGGGAAAGCGGACGATATTCACTTCGATGGACAGGAAGGGGTGGGTATCGACGCGTTCCTCTTGATCACACACCGGAGGAATGTCGAGGAGGGACATTTTCTGGCGTTCGGAAACAGCGAGAGGGTAGGGAAGATGCTCTACAACTTCTATCTCAACTGTCTCAAAAACGACTACTGGGAGCTTGGAGAAACCGTGGAGTCGGTGGCCCGTGACATTCTCGAGGTGGCCAAGGCCGCCCGCGGTCATCCGTTGCCGCAGGAGAAAACGGGGGTGGAGCCGATCAACTGATGGAGGAGAGGGACCAGGCGAACAGGAAATCGTGACGGGGCGAAAATTGGGGGTGATGCCCGGGAAGCGAGATCAGGACGGTCTTTTTCTTGTGCGGATCGGGGTAAGAAGGAGGGTCCTGCAGGATCTGATCGAGGCGAAATTTTTGGAAAACACTCCTGTGACGAAAGAATGGGAGGTAAAACGATGGCGAACGAGAAACGGGAAGTGGAAATCAAAAGCCGGGCCGATACCATTCCGTTGACGAGTCCCGAGGTCAGGCCCTGGCCCGTGACGCCGCCCCCTCCGCCCGAGGAAGTCACGAAGGTCTACGAAAAGCGGAAGGCGGGAGAGTTCGGGAAATGGTGTGAGGATAACCTCAGGTTCGAGAAGGGGTTCGGAAAACCGGAGGCGCTTCAAGGATTAAAGGCTCTCGACATCGGCCTCTGGAGGATGGGGCACAAGTTTGCCTCCTCTCTGCTCGCCGAGGCGGGAGCCGAGGTGGTCTGCATCGAACCGCCCGGGGGGGACCCGATGAGGAAGCTGACCCCCTTCGGGAGGGAAGAGTACATGCTCGAAGACAAGGAGACCGGGGAGAAGTGCGGACTCGACTTCATCAGCGAAATGGTGAACAAGTACTCCGTAACGCTCAACGTCGAGACCAAGGAAGGCCAGGAGATTTTCAAGGCACTTGCCCATCACGCAGACGTCATCATCGATGGGCATCTCCCCGGCTATATGGACAATCTCGGGATCGGGTACAGGCAGATCTCCCGGATCAACCCGAGGGCCGTCTATTGCTGGGTGGGTGTCCGCGGGTCATGGGGCTCTTACAAGGACAGGGTCTCCAAGCACGGACAGTGGGAGCTCGACCCCTTTGCCCAGTGCACGAATGCCTTCGTCCACAACTCCGGCTTCCCCCAGGACCAACTCCCCAGGGGGAAGGGGGGCGACCCCACCCGGTCCGGGCTCTGGATCACCGACTACTGCGCCGGCGAGCAGGCGGCGGTCAACATCCTGGCGGCCCTCTACTGGAGAGATCAGTTGGGCGGAGAAGGGCAGTTCATCGAGTCCACCGGGGCCGAGACCTATATGGACATCTTAGATTTCGACTTCAGCTGGTACGGGTTCAACGGCAGCATCAAGGGGAGAACCGGAGCCTGGGACCCCAACCTCAACCAGTACGAGTGGAACCCGTGCAGGGACGGCTACATGATGATCGGCGGCCAGAGCGACCGGCTCTGGTACCGGATCGGCATGTGCATCGAGCGGGACGATCCGCAGTTCGGCCGGCTGATCCATGAAGACCCCTTCCTCAAGGAGGTGGGGGCGAGAAACGCCCTGCACGCCCTGATTAAGACCTACACCCTGACCACCCGGTGGCTGCGGGACATCAACCGGATCGAAGCGGAGGAGAAGCTGCTGCAATATGAAATCGCCGCCGGGCCGATCCTCTACACCGACGAGGTCGCCGAGTTCCCGCACTTCAAGTACCGCCCGTGGATCTACACGACCGAGTCCGACTACGGCACGATCCTCTACGGGACGAATCCGAACGCCTATCAGTCCATGACGCCACACCGGCTCAAGTGGATGGGGAGAAGGCTCGGGAAGGATACCAACATGATCCCGGCCTCGGCCCGACGAAGGTCGCCGAACTCCAAGAGAAGGGGGTGATCTAGATGGCGAAAGACCCCAGAGAGACAAGGATCGAGGATCTTCCCGGCCCCAAAAGCCAGGGAGAGTTCGAAGAGATGAAGATGCCCTACGAGGAGTGGTGCCGGAAGGCGTTCGCCCCCGGCCACGAGTGGGCAAAGCCCGAAGCGCTTAAAGGAATCCGGTGGCTTTCCTGCACCGGGTACATCTTCACGCCCCACTCGGCGGCCAACCTGGCCGAGCTCGGGGCCGACGTGATCAAGATCGAGATCCCGAGGATGGGGGACGCCATGCGGCACACCTCCCCGTTCAACGAGGCGTACCTGTACCCCCTCCACGACACGAGGCCGATGACCGGCACCGGTTTCGGCTTCACGAACGCGAACTCCAATGAGCGATTCATCACCATGGACTACCACATTCCGGAGATGGTGAGTTCTATGTTCTACCAGCTCGTCAAGATGAGCGACGGCCTGACGGAGAACTACCGCCCCGGAACCCTCGACCGGTGGAAGATGAGCTACCGGTTTCTCCAGGAGATGAACCCGAGGTTCATCTACGTGTGGGGCGGCGGCTTCGGATACGGGCCGAAGGTCTTCGGCGGCTCCTACGACATCCTGGGCCAGGCCCACGCGGGGCTCGCCTCCATCACGGGGATGCACGAGTACATGGGCGGGCACGCCTCCAAGCACTCCAACTGGTGCATCGACTGGATGTCCGGCACCATGATCTCCTACGGGATCCTGGCAGCCATCCACTGGAGGAGGAAGACGGGCCTGGGCACAATGATCGAGTTCTCCCAGGTCCAGACCCCGACCCGGATCTCCGGGTATACCTTCCCGCTCTACAACCGGTTCGGTGTCGTCCGTCAGCGGTGGGGGAACTGGGACACCCAGTTGTGCGCCCACGGGATCATCCTGTGCGGGAAGTCCGATTATCCCGACGCGCAGAACCCCCAGGACAAGCACGATGCCCGGTACGCGATGGTTTCGGCCTTCAACGACCCGGACTTCAAGGAACTCTGCGACATCACGGGGCTCAAGGATCTCTATGGGAAATACAAGGCGCACAAGGACCGGGTGGAAGCCCGGCCCCAGGTCGAGATCTACACGGCCCTGGAGAAGTGGGCCGCCGACAAGTCCCGGTCGCAGGTCGTCAAGATCCTCACCGACGCGGGCATCCTGGCCTCCCCCGTGATGAACGACCGGGAGGTCTACGAATGCGAGCACTACCGGGAGAGGGGGACCCTCCGGTGGCTGGACGATCCCCTCTACGGAGACATCCTGATCCAGAGCGGCCACAGCGTGGGGATGATGAACAAGACCCCGAGGAGAACCAACTGGATCTGGAGGCCGGTGGGCGCCGATAACGTCGCGATCTACCGTGATCTGCTCGGCGTCCCTTTGAGCCAGATCGAAGAGTGGTACAACAAGGCCTGGATCTAATAAAAAAAGGAGGGATCCCCGTGGCGGATGTCATTTGGTGCAAAAAAGAAGTGGGTGGAAAACCGTGCAACACGGTGAACTACCTGGATCCCTATTGCTTCTGGAACTGGGAGGGGAAGACCAACTGCGCGGAGTGCGGGACGGTCTATTACATCCACATGATCCAGGGGCACATGTACAAGGGACCGGAGGAAAAACCGGGCGAGAAGCCGGACATGAATCCCCTCTATGCGGACAAGCCGCTGGAAGGGTACACGTATTATCTGCCGGGCGTCAAAGGCAGAACGAGGCCCTATGAGTGCCTGCCCAGGCATATCTATCTGGGCCGGGCGGACATGGTCAAGTTCAGCATCCGGGGGAAGCCCGTTCGTGGATGGCGTCCTCAGCCTCCGAGCAGCGGGCTGGCCGGTTCGTTCCCGTACAAGTGGGACATCCAGAAGCTCTCCCCCGAGGTATGGAAAGAATACCAGGAGAAAAAGAAAAAGGGCGAAGTCAAAGAGTGGTGAGAGAAAGGAGAGTCGATAATGGTGGATAAGGCGAAACTGACGCCCGAAGAATTTCTGGCCACGGTTCTGGTTCCGCAGTATGGGCGGGAGACCGGGCATATCTGCTGGGATTGCAAACACTTGAAGCCGGTTCTGAAGGACTCCAAGTTCCCGCCCGCAGACACAATCGGCTGGTGCACGATGATCCACTGGCCCTTCTACTGGTGCATTCGCCTTTGAAAAGGGGATCTATACCCCGAAGAAGTTTTAGGCCATGGAAGAAGAAGTTCGCAAGGAACTGGAAACGCTCAAGGGGATGGTGCTCAACTGGAAAAAGGAGTATCTCGGTTGGGCGCCCCCCGATGGGGGATGGGAGTATCTGCCTCGAGAGCTCCAGGAGGAGATCGATACCCACATCAGCCCTTATATCCGAAGAATGTGGGAGTGTGAATACCTCAGTCCATCCGAGATTCGGGAATTCATGGAGAGCTGCTACGCGCAGGTGGAGGACCTTCGCATCACGTTGGAAGAAATGGAGGCAAGGCAGCGATCCGCAAAAGGAGGATAAACATGCCCGAGAAATGCCGTGTGGGGGTCTGCGGGTTCGACCCCATGCTCGTGAGAGGATACGTGAAGACGGGAGAGCGGGGCCTGTGGTGGCACATGTCGGATGAACTGTACGGAGAACTCGGTGTCAAGCCAGGGACCCCGGTTTCGGGGAAGATCCTCGCGATTTACGATTGTGATGCGAAAAAGATCGCCACCCCGAATGAGGCCTTCCACTGGAAGACGTCCAAGGAGTCGGGGCTTGCCGTCCTGCTGCCGCCGGAGGTGATCAGCAAGTACAAACTGACGGCATTCCATTTCCTGGAACTTCTCGTGGAAAAGATCGGCGACAAAGCGGTCTATCCGGGGAAGGAGCAGATGAGCATGAAATGGTGGCCCGAAGAGAAAATGAAGCTCGAATACAAGGTGGCCTACATCGAATGAGGCCCGGGGAAATCCCGGCGGTGGGGCTTCACGCGATCGCCGGGATTTTTCCTCCCCCTCCTCATCCCCCTCTCCCGGTCAGGCCGTCCGGGGGAGGGGGTCATTGTGTGTGTGGGCACCGATCATGGAAAGGGGCCGGGTGTGGATATGACAGAAAACGGGAAAACCCCGCACGAGGGGGAGACGGAGGATTCCGGTTGGCAGCCCCTGTCGGGTCTTCTTGACGCGGCGGATCCGTTTTTCGAAAACGTCCTCTTCCTGCCCGGATACGCACTTTCGTCGAACGTGTACGTCGTCGAGGGAACGATTCTCTCGATCGTCGATCCCGGAAACGATTACATGGCTTTTATCGATCTCTTCCGGCGAGGGTACAAGCCGGCGGACGTGAAACAGGTGGTCCTTACCCACGGCCACCGTGACCACGCGATGGGAGTGTTCGAGCTCCTGAGATCGTATCCGGCCATCCTGGAAAACGGTGGTTTCGAGCTCATCCTCCACGAAGCGAGCCCCCGCGAGCTCATTGACATGGTCAGGAAATCCGGCTGCCACGTCACGGAGGTCCGGGGCGGAGAAACCCTTAAGATCAGCGGTCTTGATTGGGAAGTGATCCACACGCCGGGACATACCATCGACGGGATCTGCCTCTATCATCCCCCGAGCAAAACCGTCTTTTCCGGGGATACGGTGTTGCCCCACGCCATGGCCGAGCCGGATGAAGATGCCGGAGGAAGGCTGGATCATTACCTGTTCGGAATCAGGGCATTGCTCGGAAAGGACATCCAAAATGTTCTGCCCGGTCATGGATTCCCCGTGGTTTCGTCGGGCAGAAAGGTCATCGAGGAGACGTACGAAGGCCTGATGATGAAAATCATCGGGGTCGAGCCGAAGGCGAAAACCCCATGGATCGAGGGAGCGACGGCGCTTGCACAAAGCGGGTTCCTGGAGGAAGCGGTTTTCTGCTGCGAAAAGGAGTTGGTTTGCCATCCGGAAAACCTCATGGCACTTCAGTTGAAGGCGTTCAGCCTCAATGACCTCGGACGGTTTCCGGAGGCGCTCGAATCCCTGGATCGATTGGAAGCACTCCGCGTAAAGGAACAAGGGGATCTTTTCGTACTTGTCGGGAAGGGGTACGCGTTGATGGGGCTTGGCAGGTACGAGGAAAGCGTTGGCTATTTCGACGAGGCGCTGCAGGTGGCCCCCGGCATGAAAGACGCATTGATCTACAAGGGGATGGCTCTCTATCTCGGCGGAAACTGCGATGCGGCGATGGATATCGAGCTTTTCCGAAAGGAGTTCGTCGGAAGATTCCAGGAGCAACTTCGCAAGAAGGCTGAAGGCGCCGGGCCCGCGTGACACGCGACGTACCCGATTGCCGTTCGAGCGTTCCTGCACCCACGCGATCGGGGAAGCGATTCCCGCCGGCCCATAGACCGTCGGGCCCGATTTCCTTCTGGAGCAGGATGGAAGGAGTGGATCGGCAAGCGAGGTTCCCGTGTCGGTTCGGTTCGCTGCGGAAAATGACTTGCCAAGGGTCATGGAGATAGAGAGACTCTCCTTCCCGGCACGGAAGCAGTGGGATTACGGCGATTTCCAGGAGGCCATGAAGGATCTGGTTTTCGTCTTCGACGACGGGGAAATTTCGGGTTTTCTGATCGCCCACTGTCGGGAAAAAGAGAATAAAGGAATCATCCTGCGGGTCGCGGTTCACCCCGGCTGCCGGGGGCGGGGGGTCGCGACACGGTTGATCGAATCGGCAATCGGTGCCTTTCGGAAAATGGATATCCGGGAAGTCGAGATCGATGTGGAGATCGTGAAAGAAGGGGCCATCCAGCTGTATGAGAGGGTCGGATTCCGAATCATCCGGGGTATTCCCATGGATGAAAACAACACGATGAGCAATGAAAACGGAAGCTACTACATGATGAAGATGGACATCACCAAACCATGAGGATCCGAATATTTTCACGAGGCGACGGTTTGGCATCGACGCGCCTGGCATGATCCATCTCGGACTACCCGTGGGAGTTCTCCTTTTGGGGGGGGCCGGACGGGGCCGGATGGGCTGAGCAGGAAGGAGGGGAACATGGGGAAGCCTTTCCGGTGCCCGGTTTGCGGTACTCCCCTGGTGGAGGACGTGGACGCGGGATTCAAGATCCCGTCCCAGTGCCCCTATGGAAACACCTCGTACCCGGAATTGTGCGCGTTGCACGACAAGATCTACTTCGGGAAATGGAGAAAGATGGAGGCGGACCCGAACGATATCAAGAGAGCCTACGCGAAGATCGCCCATCTGCTGTCCAGGATGGACGACGTCATCGGAGCGGAGAAGGTCGAGCCGGCCCAGCGGAATTTCGAGAAAGCCGACGAGGCATTCTCGATGGCGGACGCCGGCGGAGATCCCTACTCCTCCATCAAATATATGGACCGGGCCCTGTCCTATATCCATCACGCGATCAACGATCTGCTCGACGCGAAGAAGGCAAGGCACCACTCTCCAACGGACTACGAGCGGCACTACGACGTCATTCTCCCCTTCAAGGAAGATCTCTGAGGGGATCGCTCCGAACCCGAGGCCTCGAGGTCCTTCCGCCGGCTGTGCACAGGAGGAGGGAGGAGGAGTCCTTCGATGAAAAAGAAATCCTTTCTTCTCATGCCCTTTCTGCTTCTGTGGGTTTCCGCAGCGGTCGCCTCTCCTTCGGTGAGCGGGGGGACGGAGGAGTGCCTTTCCTGTCACGCGGAGGTCACGCCGGGGATCGTCGCCGACTGGGAGCGTTCGCTCCATTCCCGGGTCACTCCCGAAGAAGGGTTGAAGA
>WOR8_10008622_pt1 | contig 13297 bp, 5 predicted proteins | sample DeeMarSeWOR38_10_FD_19890 | JGI IMG/M metagenome (IMG submission 19890) | reverse complement strand
AACCAGGTTCCCGGAACTGTAATGAAACTACTGGTCATAGATGATGACGAGGCCATACGCAAAGTGCTGACCCTTACTTTGCAGGACGCCGGTTATCAGGTGTTTACCGCGGCTGACGGCCAGGCCGGCCTGAAGATCTTTGCTGAAGAGCGGCCTGAGATTATCCTCTGCGACCTTCGGATGCCTGGTATGGACGGCATTGCTGTGCTCAAGAAGATCAAGGCTGCGGACCCGGACAAGGAGGTAATCGTTGTAACCGCCTATGCTGACATGGACCTGGCAATCAAGGCCCTTCAGCTCAAGGCCTCCGATTTTATTACTAAGCCCATCAGTACTGCGGCTTTGGAGGTGGCGCTGGATCGAGCCAAGGAGAGACTAGACCTTACGCGGGAGTTGCGCGAGTACACCGCACTGATCGAAAAGCGCTGGCTGGACACGGCAGAAGAGCTGGCCAAAACTTATCAATTTCAGAAAAACCTCATTGATAGTTCCATCGACGGCATCATCGGTTGTGACCCGGACGGCAAAGTGATCATTTACAACAAGGCCTCCGAGGCAACGCTAGGCTATCCGAAAGAGGTCGTGCTGGGCAAGCTGAGCATTGATCATTTCTTTCCTCCAGGGAAGTACTCGAAATTGAAAGAGAAGCTTTACAGTAGCGAATACGGCGGAATGAACCGACTCACCCTCTATGAAACAAACCTGGTAGCCATATCAGGGCAGTTGATTCCGGCGCAGTTCTCCGGGGCTGTGCTGCATGAAGCCGAGGAAGAGATCGGCTCTGTGGCTTTTTTCCGGGACCTACGAGAAATCCGCCGTCTTGAACAACAGTTTGCCGATCAAGCGCGACTGCTCCATCAAGACAAGATGATCTCCCTGGGGAGACTGGCTGCCAGTGTGGTCCACGAGATCAACAATCCCCTGGCCGGTGTTCTCAACTATGCGCGGCTGATGCTCAAAATCATGAAAAGGGGCCCACTAACTGAGGATTACCAGAAAAAGTTCGCGAACTATCTGAACCTCATGGAGAACGAGACCCACCGCTGTTCCAGGATAGTCTCTAACTTGCTGGCCTTCTCTCGTAAATCGGAATTGGACTTTACAGACGTGGCGATTAACGAGCTCATTGAAAAATGTTTGATGCTCAGCGGGCACAAACTTAGACTCTCTAACATTGCTTTCGAAAATCAATTACAGCAGACTCTGCCAATGATTAGGGGAGATTACAACCAGATCCAGCAGTGCGTGATCAATCTGATTTTCAATTCCATCGACGCCATGCCTCAAGGAGGAAAACTAAGGGTGGCTACCTCTTACAGCCCCGGCGATCGCACCGTATCCATCCAGGTGAAAGACACGGGGTGTGGCATTAGCAAGGAAGACCTACCTCGTATTTTCGAACCTTTCTTCACCACCAAGAGTGAGGGCCAGGGTCTGGGTCTCGGCCTGTCTATGGTGGAGGGGATCATCGAACGGCACAAAGGCAGTATCGATGTGGCGAGCGAGTTGGGAAAAGGGACTACTTTCACTCTGAAACTCCCGGCCAAGAGTTGAAAAAACTTCATCGTTGATGGGCAGTGCCCACCCCATCATATCTTACTGAGATTACAAGGATTTAAAGTCTATTACGAAGATTTTGACGGGTCACATGAATTGAGCCAGTTTACCCAGCAGCTCAGCCAATACTTCTATCTCGTCTTTAGTGTTATAAAGGTAGAATGAAACCCTGGCACTTGGGCCGATGCCGAGCCTATCATGCAGGGGCTGGGCGCAGTGAAAACCAGATCGAATCATTATATTCTCTCTCAGATTGAGGACCTTGGCAACCGCATGGCACCCCATCCCTTTCACATTGAAGCTGATCACAGCTAACCTGTCTTTTCCATCCAGACTTCCGTAGATTTCAAGTTTGTTGATCTTTCTCATCCTTTCCAACGCCAATTCGACGAGAAATTTATCATGGCTATAGATGTTTTCCATCTGGACCTTTTCCAGGTAGTCAATTGCAGTGCCCAGCGCGATTGCGCCTTCTATGTTTGGAGTGCCGGCCTCGTAGCTGAGTGGTGGGTCCTCAGGTACGTATTCGCCAATATGCACTTCCTTGATAGTGCTTCCTCCCAGTAGATAGGGCTCCATCCTCTCATATATATCTTCTTTGATGTAGAGCACTCCAATTCCAGCGGGGCCCAACATTTTGTGACCACTGAAGGTGAGAAAGTCGCAGCCCAAGTCCTTCACGTCAATCTTGATGTGCGGGACCGACTGCGCCCCATCTACCAAGCATAATGCCCCCCTTTTTCTGGCCTCCTCGATGACTTTGTGTATCGGGTTGACCAACCCCAATACATTTGAGATATGACTTACAGCGACAAGAAGGGTCGAATGACCTATCTTGCTTCGTAAATCATCGATGTCTATTCTTCCTTCATTGTCAATATCGACGTATCCTACCTCCCTTGTTCTGTTCCAGGGAAGAAGGTTGGAATGGTGTTCCATCACAGTCGTTAGGATCTTCCCTTGTCCCTTGAGACCATTACTTACCAGATTGATCGCTTCCGTGGTGTTCCTCACAAATACGATTTCTCTCTCATCTGCATTGATGAATCGCGCGACTCTCCTTCGAGCTTCTTCGTAGAGCTCAGACGACTCCTGAGATAACGTGTGGATTCCCCGGTGGATATTGGCGCAATAATTTTCGTAATAATGGGTGAGACTGTCGATGACCTGTCTCGGCTTCTGCGTGGTTGCAGCATTGTCAAAATAGATGATTGGTTTTTCGTTGAGCAACCTTTTAAGAAAAGGAAAATCTTCACGAATATTTGAAGTATTCAACGTTGAATCCTCCCTTCCATTTTTAGGTGTTTTTATATTTCCTTAAAGCTTTTTGACTTTATAAATCTAAATTTTCCACCATCTTCTGATTTAATTGTATTTACAATATAGGTTTTTAAAGAAACATCAGAGTCGAAAAAATTTCTAAATTTCAGTATAATTCGCTCTTTATCGATATGTGCGCCCTCATTGGGTACACAAAGAAGCTCAAAATCACCTTTACACTTTTCAACAAGCTGAAAGTTGTCCAGCTCGTTGAAACCGTGAAAAAAGTCAAATATCTGGTCGCTAGTAAAAAACTTGCCCTTTGAGTTGGAAATGACATCCTCCACTCTGCCCTCTACCTGAAGTCTGATTGACTTTCTGCCACACCCGTGGTCGTCCACAAAATATCTGCCGACATCGCCGATATCATATCTGATCCAGGGCATTGCCCTGTTTTCCAAGTCGGTAATATAGAGCTTTCCGAGCTCTCCAGGAGCTGCAAGCTTACCGTTGCGACAGACCTCAATATGATAAAGATCCATAAAAAGATGAAGACCTTCATGTCTTTCACAATCACAGGCGATAAAACCCATCTCACTACAACCATAGGTGTCACAGACATCGCACCCAAAGGCTCTTCTCATTGTTTCCTTCATGAGGGATGTCATGGAACCGCCAAATGGTTTGATAACCCCCACGCTGGGCGATGCAATGGATCTCTTTCTTAAATATTTTGCAAAGGTATAGAGGTAGAGGGGTAAGCCCTCAAGGAGGTGCGGCCGGTATTCTCTTATGGCATTGATATAATATACAAGATCGTTTTCGGATATATTTGTCCCTTCTGCACCAAAAGATGGAAGTGTCACTCTTCTGTATATCGAGTGTCTCCGTTCATAGAAATATTGGTAAATATGTTGACGGAGCCCATCCAAATTCCCTGTAATTAGAAGGAAAAATAATTCTTTCGAGAAGAAGCTCTCTTCTTTGCCGCTATCATTGGCCCCACAGATATTCGTGCACATATGTGGAGGGATCTCCATCCATTTCTTGGTAATATCGTGATTGCCTGCAAGTTTGTGAGCTCGGAGTCCTGCGGCCCAGTTAATATTCGCTTTTCTGAAATCGTGTATTCCCATGATCTGACGTGTTGTTCCCGAGGTGGCTACATATTTCCACCGACTTCTGTCAAGTCCTTGGGCGGTAATTCCTTCAGGAAAATGGCTCATAATATCGTCTTTGGTTGTAGGCGGAAGGGGAAGTGCATTGCCGTCATCCTGAATGTCATTTGGGTTTAAGCCTACCTCGATAAATCTTTTTCTATAAAAAGGGACCTTTTCATAGGCGTGGATCATAATGTTCTTCAGCTTTGTGAATTGGCACCGCTTGAGTTCATCAAAAGAAGACCTTTCTGCTTGCATCATCCTCTTATATTCATCCCAGATATTAATCTGGGTGAAATGGGATGCAATGGGCAGAAGGAATCGATGCATTAATAAGCCATATAGATCCATGCTGACTTCCCTTATCTCTTTAGACGTGCATAGAATGGCGGGCCGGCACATTATGCAACGAAAACTAAAGATGGATTCGATTCAATGTTACTCGGTATCGCTCTCCACTAGAGATGAGCCCCTTGCGGGGTGGGACCGAGGGCTGTTTTCTCTGTGGTCGTCCGTCTCGAATTAGGAGTTCTGCACCCAACCGCAACAGTCGTCCCTTAAACCCAAGAGTCATGCCAAGAGGGCATGACAGGGGAATGAATCATAAGTCGCTTTGGTGAATGGTGGCCGACGAGAGTGCATCCTCTGAGACTTTCGGCCTAATCGGGACCCGTGGCGACGATGGAGGCTGCTAAAGAGCTCATAGAAAAGTTTCCGAATCATTCTCCCATTTATTCGATAAGTTTAGTAGGAATTAAGGTCAATTTTCTTAAAGCAATAGTCATGCCAAGACGGCGAAAATCACCATTTGCTTTAAATTTCAAAGCATTTGACTCGTGTGGGTCCCAGGACCAGAAGCCGCTATTGGGTATTTAAGGTTATAGATTTGGAAAAAAAGTTCCTATTTCGGACAACACAGGCAATAACACAGGGTTCATGTCATGATTGTGACTGTCAAGATGGGATGTGCGGTCCAAAAAGCCCGCTGAGGCGATATTTCACGAAACTCACTGATACTGACAAGAACTCGCTTTCGATGGCGGGGAGCTAGGCTCGAGGAGCCATGGTTGTCAGGCTTCTATCATCGCTATATTAGGATTTCTAACGTTCTCTTCAAGGATGAAACTTCCCGCTAGGAGGTTCACTTCCAGTAGTGTGACATCTGGCTAGAAGATTTCTTCAAGCGCTGCATCTATTACCGAAAACATCTGCTGATCCCGATAGCCACTGAGGACCGAGGCACTGTTAGGGCAAACGGCCGCACAAGAGCCACAACCCTGACAGCCGAGTTCGTCCACCATTATTTTTTCATCATTCTCATCCCGCCACCTGGCACCGTATGGACAGGCGGGAATACATTTTTCGCACAGTGAGCAAAGGCTGTGTCGCACCTCGGCCACTGTACTCCCAGCTAGCAGTCTTTCACTGTTGAGAATTCTTAAAGCCCTTTGTGCCGCAGCTTCTGCCATGGCAATGCTCTCGGTGACGGAGCGGGGTGAATGGGCGATGCCACACGTGAAAATCCCTTCCTTCATGAAATCTACCGGGCGCCACTTGTATTCCGCCTCCTGGAAGAATCCGTCCTGGTCCACCTCCACCCCGAATAGTCGTGCCAGTTCATCTTGACCGTTAGGAACGATGCCGGTACTGAGGACGAGCAGGTCGGACGGTATCGTGACTTCTCTGCCTAGGATTGGATCTATTAGGCCAACCGAGACCCGACCGTTTTCCACCTCTACCCGGGGTTTGTCGTTGACACTGTATTGGATGAAGATAACCCCTTTTTGGCGGGCTTGGGTGTAGTAGGTCTCCAAGAAGCCGTAAGCCATTATATCGCGGTAGAGCACGTAAATGTCGACGACAGGGTTTTGCTCCTTCAAGTAAATTGCGTTCTTCAGGGCGGAGGAGCAACATATTCTGCTGCAGTAATTGCGTGGTTCTTCCCGAGAGTCCACACATTGGATCATGGTCACCACGTTCAAATCCGCAGGATTAATCGCACCTTCGTGGAGCTTGCCCTCTAGCTGGTGCTGGGTGAGTATGGCCTCGCTTTGCCCATATCCATAGGACTCGGTAGTGGCTTCCCTGCCGCCCGTAGCCAGAACCGTTACGCCATGTTCCAGAGTCTCCCCCACTCCGTCTTCCTTCCCGATGGTGGTCAGAAACCGCCCAGCCCTGCCCAGGGTGTGGAGCACCTCGGCGTTGTTATACACTTGGATGTGAGGGTGTTTCTCGACCCGAGAGACTGTCCTTTCCAGGAGTTCTTGGGGAGGTTCACCCTCGAGAGTTCGATGCAGAACTCGCAGATTGCCTCCGAGTTGATCCTCCCTTTCCACCAGACTTACCCCAAAGCCGTGATCGGCAATAGCCAGAGCCGCGCTCATGCCGCCAATGCCCCCTCCCACCACCAGAGCTTTCTGGATTACGGGCTTTGCTGCAGGAAGTGAAGTGTCCATACCCATCAGCTTGCCGACCCCCATGGCCACCGCCGCCCGGATTTCTCGGCCGACCTGCTCCGGGGTAGATTCCCGACCTGGGAACGCTGGAGTGCATATATCCACAACCTCCATGAGCGCCGGGTTTATTCCAGTGGTTTTTCCCAGTTCCCGCAGATTCCTTGTATAGACATAGGGGAGACAGGCGCCAATAAGAAGACGATTTGTCTCGCCGCCGTTTAGCTTTTCCTCAAGCTGACTCCAGCCTTGTTGCGTACAAATACGTTGAATGCGATGAACCTGGGTCACGGAGCGTAGACCCGATGCCGCCTTTTCCACTGCCTCCAGAGTGGCCCCTTGGGCAAGGGTGTCTCCACAGGTGCAGAGTGCCACCATTGTCCTGGGAAGCTCACGCGAGACGTCGCGAAACTCGGGTGGCTGCTCGGTGGCCTCAGCCAAACCGCCTCCTTTGGAATGAATGAGGCTGGATGCCTGCAAAGCGGCTGAATTCGCCTGAATCAACGATTCGGAAATATCCCGGAGGCCGGAAAAAGATCCTCCCACAAACACGCCTTCCTGTCCGGTACGGCTCAAAGAGAAAGGCTGCAATTGGCAGAAGCCCCAAGAATTGAGCCCTACGCCGGTTATTTCCGACAGCGGTTCAGTGCCTCTCGGGGGCTTCTGGCCTGCGGCGAGGACCACGAGATCGACAATCTCCTCACGCCCAGATCCGTCGACATCAATGTAGGAAACTCTCAAATCCCCATTGGCGCCCGCCGGCTCCACCGAGTGGACACGACTCCTCTGAAACCGGACATTGTATTCTTTCTCCGCCTTCTCCCGGTAACGCTGGAAGTTCTTACCGAAGGTGCGCATATCCATATAAAAAATGGTCGCGTCCACTTGCCCATTGGTCCGCTCCTTCGCCAACAGGGCTTCTTTGATGGAGAACATACAGCAAATGGATGAGCAATAGTCCGCGTTGGCCTGTATATCACGGGAGCCCACGCACTGGAGCCAGGCCACCTTGCCAATCTCTTTGCCGTCGTTGGGCCGCAACAGCCTCCCCTGATTGGGCCCAGTACCGCTGATCAGTCGCTCAAACTCGATACTGGTGACCACATTGGGATACTCACCGTAACCGTAGGTATTGGAACCCGCCGCCGGATCGTACGACCCGAATCCGGCTGCCAGCACCACCGCCCCCACCACCATCTCTTTCTCGCCACTCCGCTCAATGGTTTCGTAAAGCTTTATCACGAGAGGAACGAGCGTGTCCGGGTCGAAGGGCTTCATCAAGTATTCCAGGGCGCCTATCTTCATGGCTTCCACCGCGGTCTCCACCGTGGCGTAGGCCGTCATCATCACAACGGCAATCTCCGGACGCATGTCTTTGGCCCGCTTTAACACCTCCACCCCATCCATATCCGGCATCTTGATGTCCAAGAGCATCAAGTGATAGCTTTGTCTTGCCAGCTTTTCCAGAGCAACGGGCCCGGATTCGGCGGTGTCCACCTGAAAGCCGTCTTCAGTCAACCAATCCCGGAGAGAATCCCGAACGATCAGTTCATCGTCGACTACCATGATGCGAAATTGCTTGCGAGCCTCCCAGCGGAAGTCGATGGCGCCACTGGGACAGATCTTTTCACACTCGCCGCACAAGGTGCAGGCGGTCAGGTCGACCGTGTAAGAGTTCGGTATGTTGTGGGGCACCGGCAGATAGATCGCCTTCCTTTTTGTCAAACCCACGTTGAACTCATCAGCAACTTCCACCGGGCAGACGTGGGAGCATTCCCCACACCCTATACACCGTTCAGGGTCCACTATGGCAGGCCTCTGGCGCAGTGTAACCTGGAACTTACCGGGTTCACCTTCCAGCGCCGTAAGCTCAGTGGAAAGCATGATCTCTATGTTCTCGTGAAACAATCCCTTGCGCAGACAGTACTGAGAGGAGGAATCCCGCTCCACCAGGGGAAGCATCTTGCACATGCCGCAATGGTCGGTGGGGAATTGGTAATCCAGTTGCGCCAAGGTACCGCCCAAGTTCGGCGCCCGGTCGATGAGCTTCACCTGGTACCCCAGTTCCGCCAGATCCAACGCAGAGCGGATACCGCTGATTCCGGCACCCACCACCAATGCTGAGCCAATCTTTTTTCTCATGGTAAAGACCCTCGTAATATCAGGTGTTCTTAGACCCTTTTACTCAATGTCTGAGACGTCGAACTCCCTCTCCACCCTTCGGCGGGAGAGGTAATGGTTTAGTGCTTGCCACCGGTGAGTTCCTTGAACTCGTCTTCACGAAACACTGACAGCGGCGGCTCATCGTCAACACTCCGCCCAGCCTCATAATCAAAGGCCTTCTGGGTGTAACTTGCAATGGTTCGGAAAATCTCCATGACCGGGATGTGGTTCGGGCACGCGTTGGAGCACTGCCCGCAGCCGATACAGGCCGTGCTCATATGAGCCAGGCGGGTGATGTGATAGAAGACCGTATCCGTGGGCAGCTTGATAGCGCCTTTTCTCTTGGCCCATTGCAGGTACTGTGAGGGTTCATGATCGAACACATCAGTGACAAAGACGCACTCCTTGCAGTAACAGACCGGGCATGCCACCCGGCAATTGTAACAGTTGATGCAGTCGGACAAATAGGATGTGAGCTTTTCGATGTCAGCGGTGGCTTCGCTGGTCTCCTGAAACATTTGATCCCTATAGGCGGAGCGCTCTGCAATGAGTGCATCCACTGCCCTTTTTCTTGCTTCCGGTTCTTTTGCCCCTGGCAACCTCAACTTGTCCAGTATGCTCTCGCCTTTGGGTGTGTTGGCCTTCAGCAATATGTGATCATTGGTGTCAACTCCCAGAAGACCAATTAGCAGATCAACGTTCTCCGGGATGGGATGCTCACAGGCCTTGCATGCCGGAGAGATATCTATGCCCTCCCATGCCGTACCTTTTCCTGACAGAACATTCTGAAAATACTTCTGCGTGGAGCCGTTGCCGTTCTCTCCTGCAAAGCGAAGATAGTCAACATTACCGTAAGCGCCGAGGCAGTCCAAGCCCACAAGCACTACTTCCTCCGTCCTTGCCTGTTTGAGCTTGACAAGTTCGACGACGGCTCTGATCTCACAAGGCCGCAGCACCACTGCCACCCGACCATAAGCGGGTCGCCGGGTGAGCTTTGAAACCACTTTGGCCGCGTTGATCGGAAACACCGGCGCCAGGGGATCGGCACCGTTTATTTTTTCCGGATCTGTAAGCAAAGTGGGCATCACTGTATTTTTCACGGGGAGACGGTGGGGCACCAGAAGTGCATTGATGTCCCCTTTCTCAAGAAGTGTCCTGAAGAACCCTTGCATCGAGGCAATCAACCCCTGTTCCTTCACCTCAATCTTCGCTATCTTCGCCATGGATCCTCTCCAAATGTTTTGGTTGGTTTGTGGAGAAACGCTAAATTACCATTTTTTCCCTGGTTTGATTCGGGCCCAGACCTTTAATTTCGCTCACCATTTCCTTAATGGTAGCGGCAAAATCCACACCCTCGCTGGCACCTATCCAGGTTAGCTTTACACGGCCCTCTTCAAAACCGAATCTGGGCAGGATCTCCTTGAGCAACTTGACCCTTCGGCGGGCCTTGTAGTTCCCGTTGATATAATGGCAGTCCCCGGGATGACAGCCGCTGATAAGAACTGCATCCGCCCCCTCCAGCAAAGCCTTAATCACGTACTTGGGATCTACCATCCCGGTGCACATCATCCGGATCAATCGCACGTTGGGGGGATAGCTCAACCTCGAGGTCCCAGCCAGGTCGGCTGCGGTATAGGTGCACCAGTTGCAGACAAAGGCGATAATAGTCGGTTGAAATTCTTCCATGTTCTCCCTCCGCTCAAGTGTCTAAAGTTGGTTCAGTTTTTATCCTCGCACTTATGTCTTTTGAACTCGGAAATCCGATGTGAGATATGTGAAATGAGATGGGCGATGTTCCCAGTCTACTTGAAATCATTTCAGAATCTCACATCTCAAATCCGCATTCCGCAATCCGAATTCGCTACATTCCCACTTCTGCAAGGGTGTTCATGATTCCATCGATTTCCGCAAAGATCTGTTTGTCGGTAAAGTGCCTCACCTTGGCAGCCCCACTGGGGCAGTGGGCCGAGCAACTTCCGCAGCCTTTGCACACGGCTTCGTTGACCTCACTGACACCTTTCAACTCATTGAATTCGATTGCCGAGTATGCACACAGCCCTATACATGCCTGGCAGCCGATACATATGTCCGGGTCGATTGATGAAATCATGGGGGACACCGCAACCTCTCCGGAGGCGCTGAGGGCCAGCGCCTCGGCGGCGGCTCCCTTGGCCTGGGCAACCGTGTCGGGGATATCTTTGGGTCCTTGGCAGGCGCCGGCCAGAAACACGCCGCTGGTAGGCGTGGAAACCGGCTCAAGCTTGGGGTGCTCCTCTTGAAAGAAACCGTCACTTCCGATGCTGATCCCAAAAATGCGCGACACTTCGTTAGCGTCAGAACGAGCTTCCATGGCGGTACAGAGGATCACCATCTCTACCGGAACTTTCAGCATTCTGTCCGAAAGCGTATCCTCGGCTGTTACCGTTAGTAGACCGTCCTTTTCTTCCACCCGAGAAACTTTGCCGCGAACCATCCGCACTCCCTCGCTCTGCACGCGCTTGTAGAACTCCTCGTACCCTTTGCCAAAGCAACGCATGTCGATGTAGAAATTGTAAACTTCGGTATCGTGTCCACACTTGTCCTTGAGAAGGTGGGCATACTTGAGGGCATACATACAGCAGGTGCGCGAGCAGTACTCGTGGTTGTTTATATCGCGGCTGCCGATACAATGAAGGATCGCCACGCTCTTCGGAGGCTCGGTGAACTTGAAGCGGTCGTTCGGATCCCGTTTAAGGAGCTTGCCGGCCGTCGGTCCTGTTGCGTTCGAAAGCCGTTCGAACTCCAAATTGGTGAAGACATTGGCGTACTTGCCATAGCCATATTGCTGCATCGGCGTCGGATCGAGCGGATCGAAGCCTGTGGCGACAATGATTGAACCCACCTCGATTTCTTCTACCTTATCCTCCATGGAGTGGTTGACCGCTTTGGCTTCACAGCTGCTCACGCAGAGCTTGCATTCACAACATCCACCGCAATCCACGCAGCGGGCAGCTTCCTTTTGTGCTTCGTCTTCTCCAAAGCCCAAAGCCACCTCCTCGAAGGATGAAGCGCTCTCCCTAGCATCGCGATGCGGCAACTTGGCTCTGGCTTCTTTGGATATATCTTCGGGGACTTCGCACCAATCCTGGCCAGGGGGTTCCCGGGAGGCCACCTCCTCGGCATAGTCTCCCAGATCTTCTCCACGAAGGTAGCGATGGATAGCCTCCACCGCCTTGTGGCCGGCCGCCACCGCTTCGATTACCGTCGCCGGGCCACTCACCGCATCGCCACCGCCAAATACATCAGGAATGTTGGTTTGCATAGTGTGCGGATTTACCACGATCGTATTGCGCCTGGTGATCTCAACGTCCGTGCTTTCCACGGCCCAATCCACCTCGGGTTGCTGTCCGATTGCCGGTATGACCGCATCACATTCAATGACGAACTCGGAGCCCTCCACCGGTACAGGCCGTCGCCGTCCGCTTTCATCGGGGGGGCCCAATTCAGTCTGGATACACTCAAAACCGGTTACCCTACCGGACTCGCCCAGGATACCCACGGGCGCCGTGAGATAATGAATCTTAACTCCCTCGGCCAGAGCGCCCTCGATCTCTTCCGGGTAAGCGGGCATCTGCTCGCGGCTGCGGCGGTAGACGATATCCACCTGCTCACAACCTAGCCGTAATGCGGCTCGAGCAGCGTCGACGGCCACATTGCCTCCGCCGATGACTACCACCCGGTTGCCAGGCGGTTTTCGTTCGCCCAGATTCACTTGCCGCAGGATATCTACCGCATCTAACACGCCCTCGAAATCTTCCTCACCGCGTATACCCAGTTTCAAGCTGCGATGGGCGCCAATTCCCAGGTAGATGGCTTTGAAGCCTTGCTCCCTCAGATCGTCGAAACTGAAATCGAACCCCAGTCTCTTGCCGGTCTGGGTTTCGATGCCTAGACGGAGAATGTTCTGGATTTCCTGATCGAGGATTTCCGGTGGCAGCCGATAGTCCGGGATCCCCACACGAAGCATGCCCCCCAGCACCGGCAGCGCCTCAAAGAGGGTGACTTGGTAACCCTTCAACCGCAAGTAATACGCCACCGTGAGACCGGCAGGCCCGGAACCGATCACCGCCACCTTCTCCGGCAGATCTTCGATCTCCGGCAGGGGCATCTCGGAGAGGTCCACCTGGTCTGCTGCAAACCGTTTCAGGTCCCGGATGGCAACGGCGGAATCCACCTCGCCTCTGCGACAGACTTGTTCGCACGGGGCCGGACAGACGCGTCCGAGGGTTCCCGGCAGCGGCAACCGCTCCATGATGAGCTTCACGGCTTCCCGGTACATACCTGACTTGACAAGCGCGACGTAGCCCTGCACATTGGTCCCCGCGGGGCAAGTCTGGACACAAGGTCCGCGGTCGTACTTTGGCTCGATACAGTAGGTGATCGGTACGGCCTGGGGGAAGGGCCGGTAAATGGCTTTTCTGGTCTTCGTGCCCACATCCCATTCGTTGGGATACTCAACCGGGCAGAGCTTTTCACACTCGCCGCACCCGGTACAACTGTCTTCTACGTAGCGGGATTTTCGGCGGACTTTTACCTTGAAGTTGCCGATAAAGCCGCTGACATCCTCCACTTCGCTGTATGAAAGTAACTCGATGTTTGGCTCCTGACCTACGGAGACCATCTTGGGCGTGCCGATACAGGCCGCACAGTCGAGGGTGGGAAAGG
>WOR8_10009034_pt1 | contig 13303 bp, 9 predicted proteins | sample DeeMarSeWOR38_10_FD_19890 | JGI IMG/M metagenome (IMG submission 19890) | reverse complement strand
GGACCTGCTCTTCCTGTTGATGAAGCCACTCGACAGTGAATCACACACGCTGGATTTCAATACCCAGCAGATGGCCATGTTTGCCGCGCAGAATTTTGTCGTCACCCGTCATAATAAAGAATCAGAATATCTGCAAACTCTGTGGTCGAAGGTGGCCAGTGGAGAACGCAAGGTTTCCTCGTCTTATCATGTTGTTGCATTAATGGCGCGAAGAATGGTTACACGCTATGGCAAAATTCTGCTCAACCTGGAAGAACGGCTGGATCAAATAGAAGATACGTTTATGCAGGATCTGGACGAAGCTCTTATGCAGGAGCTGGTCGGCTACAATACGGCCTTGAGAAAGATGCGCCGCATTCTAAAGTACCATGTGTCGGTCCTGGAACAGTTAAGCCGTTATTCGCAGCGCCTGAAACTGGATGACTGGTCTGATGAATATGAGGATATTGCTTCGCAGGCAGAACGCTTCAACAGTCTGGCCGAACTGTATCAAACTGTGATCAACGACTTGATCGAGGGCTATATCAGTCTAAATTCGCACCGTCTGAATCAGGTGATGAGAATACTTACGGTAGTGACGGTTGTGTTCCTGCCGCTCAGCCTGCTGGTCGGTGTTTATGGCATGAACTTTGAATATATGCCGGAACTGAAATCGCAATACGGTTATTTCATCCTGATCGCTGTCATGGCTGGTATTGCCAGTACACTGGCTTATATCTTCAGGCGGATGAGGTGGCTTTAATATAACAGCCGCTGTCGTTGCCCTGTATGTGTTCTGCCTCCACGATGAGATTGAAGTATCTGCTTACACAAAATTTCTTGAGCGATAAGGGTTTATAGTCCAGGCGTAGTATTCCTGCCTGGCGAATATGTCAACATATGGATCTGTTATTGGTGATGAAATAATGATAATAACTCAGTTTGTAGCCAGTAAGCAGTCGTCCTTGATGGTGATTGGTTTCATGCTGGCCTTAACCGGTCTTCAGACTATCGCATCTGAACCGATCAGGGCTGGCTGGGTCGAGAATGCTGTGCTGTATCCGCATGAAATCATGCTTCATGCAAAACTTGATACTGGCGCCAGAACTTCATCTATTGACGCACGTGACCCTGAGTTCGTCACGCATGATGGTGAAACCTGGGTACGCATGAGCATCACAAACCGGGATATTGAAACTGTGATCATTGAGGCGCCGGTCGTACGCCATGCAAGAATAAAACGCCATTTTGGTGAAAGGCAGAGGCGACCGGTAATTCTTCTCGATCTGTGTATTGGCAATGTACGAAAGAAAGTAGAGGTTAACCTGATTGATCGCAGAGGCATGAATTATGAGTTGCTCATTGGCCGCAATTTTCTCAAGGGTGAGTTTCTGATAGATTCCGGTGCGACTTACAGGTTGTCCCCAGCCTGTTCGGACTGACCTTTGTCAGTCTTTCTGTCGCGCATTTCCCTTGCAGGTTCCTGCAGCCAGCGGAACGATGGCAGGTCTTTCAGTTTTGGTCCCTTGTAAAGGCCGGTCATGATAATCACGGCCAGTGTGATGGCGTGTATTTCGGGATACGAAACCAGCCACGTGCCCCAGTGTTCCTGCAGCAGTACAAAAAGCGATACTGTTGCGGCCACTACTGTCCATATGAGGCGCACAATTGCCGAATGCAATCCCCTTTCGTCATATACCGTGTAGATACGATCAACTAGCATGGTAAGAACGATGAGAGGCAATAATGTTACCGTGTTGTCAGCATCGGGATCGAAATAACTGATGCCTGAGACAACAATGGTCATGCTCATTGCAACCAGCGTGAAAACGATGCCCAGTCGGGGTGTGCGTTGCAGGTTCAGATCTGGCATTGAGGCCCTGATGGCAACGCTGATAACGGTCACCAGCAGAAATACGACAATTGCTGTTGTCCAGTCGACACTGGTAAGAGCGAGCGCTAATAGTGTCGGCGTAAACGTACCATATGTGCGAATGCCGGCAAACTGGCGCAGCAGTTCTGTCGAAAGTACGCCCAGGGGCAACAGTAGCAGTAGCGACAGGATTTCACGGCTGGGCAGGTTGAGGCGAGTCAAATCAAGGATGTCAGTTGGCTTTTTCGTGTCGGCTGTCAATAAGCCCTCATAGCTGGGCAACCTGCGAATCTCCCATGTGGAGCTCATTAGGCTGGCGTTTTCGCTTTTAATTAACTGATCGTCACCTTTTCGCATCGGTATATAAAATATGGGCAATTCATTGAAATAGCCAGTGGCCGGATCGAGGGACAGCCACTTTTCACCGTCGTATACTTCTGCCCAGTATCGTATGTGTTGTTGCGGATTTTGCAGATCCACACCGGTAACGACGCGTGCAGGAAGGTGTGCTGTTCTCAATAGGGCCACTAATGCGCGCGTCGAACCAAGAACGGTTGAGCGTTTGTTGTTTAACGCCCTTTCGGAGTCATTGCTTGTGGTCGGGGCAATGCGTATATTGTTGCTCACGAAGTTGAACAACAATTCGATCAGTCGTTCCGATTCGGGCTTGTCACGAGCTATCTGATCCACAATTCTATTTGTAGTGGGAGTGTTGACTTCAATACCGCTGGAAGAAGACAGCCATGATGCGCGATTGTTTTCCGACAGGTCTGGTTTTCTCGGCTCCGCCAGCGGCAGGTGAGATACATATATATTGAACGTTGACCTGACGGTATATTCACCGGCCTGAGGGGCAGCTAGCACAATATCGCGATCCTTTTTGTCTTCTTTGGTTCTACGCTGGCGCAAGCCTGGGTGGTGTAAGGATTGAGAGTATAGTCGTGCGTTACGCGTGTCCCATGGAGGTGGAATAAAAACAGTGGCGCCCTTGTCCGATGCTTCTATGATGTGCCACGCGTTTATTGTCCAGGCTGAGTCACCGGAAGGCAGTGCCCCGTCACTTCGCATCAGGACTCGAAAAGAAATCGATACAATTGCAAACATCAGCAGAAAAGCAATGGTCAGTTTTACGGTATTTGTGCTGGCGTTGGTTTCTAAAGCCATTTCTTTCGCTTGAAATAGATAATTAAGACTACCGGGATTGAGATAAATGAGACCCATAGTGCGGGGTAGGCCCATCTCCATTTGAGTTCCGGCATATATTCAAAATTCATACCGTAAATCCCCGCGATAAAAGTTAATGGTATGAATATAGAGGCGAACACTGTCAGCACCTTCATAACTTCATTCATCTTGTTGCTGATACTGGACATATATATGTCCAGTAGCCCTGACAGCAAATCTCTGTATGACTCAATTGTTTCAGTGATACGCAATACGTGGTCATAAACGTCCCTGAAGTAAATATGTGTCTTTTCGTGAATTAGTGCGGTATCGCTTCTCAGGATTTCAGCGAGTAACTCTCTCAAAGGTGAAGTGGATTTACGTATATGTATCAATTCTCGCTTTATCTGCTGAATGTTGGTTAAAGATTCTGAAGTGGGGTTTTGCAGCAGTCTCTCCTCGGTGGTCTCAATGGTTTCGTCAATGGAGTCCAGGATAAAAAACATCTGGTCAACAATCGTATCAAGAATCGCATAGGCCAGATAATCTGTGCCCATGTTCCTGATTCGGCCTTTGCTGTTCTTCAGTCGTTGCTTCAGCGGTGTAAAAATTTCATCCTTCCTTTCCTTGAAAGTCACAACTATGTTGTTGAGTACCAGGATGCTTATTTGTTCGTAACCAACATAAGACGCTTCATTTTCCACCGACAGGCTTTTCAGTACAATATACAGGTAGTCATCGTGTTCTTCGAATTTTGGCCTTTGATGTGTATTAAGTATGTCTTCGAGAACCAGTGGGTGGATATTCAATATCCGTCCAATTGAGTCAATGGGTTCAATATCTTTGAGACCTTCAATATTGAGCCAGGTTACCGTGTTGCTATCGAGGTAGGACAATATCTCATCGATCGAGTGGATACTCCGCTCCTCGATATTCTCCTTGCTGTAGTCGATTACGGATATACTGCATTCGCCCTCATGAGCATACCCTACATGAACAAGCGAGCCGGGAGGCATGCCAGCTTTATCAGAGATACTGGTCAATGAGTCTGACATTTTATTATTTGCTCATGTTCAGGTATTTGGGCTAATACTAATAAGGCTTCTGGTCATCAGTGATTCAAACAATAACAACAAAATTGCCTGGTGTCATGGGCTAACGATGAGCACGAGCAGGCTGATTTGCAAGATAAATATCGGCGCTGACCCTGCTGCTGTCCCAGTTACTCGTCATCGCGAGTCACGACAGCGGCGTGGCAATCTCCTGTATCTTGCGTATGCGTTAAAAAACCGCACCTAAGCCGTTGTAGTCAAGCGAGATTTGGGAGATTACAACACATCCATGTGTTGCCCCTTTGGTGCCGCACTTCGTGGGTTACATGCTCCAGGCATCTCATGCTTCACTTCGCTCGTAATGACGCGCAAGTGCAGTAGCATCAGGATTATGGGCCCCTGGTGTTTCAAGTTTCTTTGCAACTGGTAGTGAAAGAATCGCTTTAATATCAGTGTTCGATCTCATCTGATAAATTGTTAAGCGGGACAGCAGTGGTGTAGCCCGCATTTCTCACCGGATAGGCGAACCTGCACTTGATGGATTCATAGAACATTCTACTCCGCTGGAAGTGCACAGTTATTCCGCTCCTTCGCAAAATCCTTTGTGTATCCGAATCTCTACATGATCATCACCTCCTGGTTAGAAAAGCGGGCTAGAAGTTAACGCTCGCCCTGAGGCTATAGCTAATTCCTTCGGCACCTGCTCTTTGATAGTACTGATCTCGCATGTACTGCATATCGCCGGTTAATGCCAGGTAAGGGTTTATAACTGTGCGATAGTATGCCTCTGCAATTCTGGTTCGAATTATTCTTCTGTTACCGCCATCCAGGTAAACCAGGCCGATCCCGATGTTATCCAGAACCCGGCCCCAGGTGCTGCCTCTGATATCGATCCCGCCGCTGTAGATTGCACGATAATTGATCAACTGATCATCAATCCGCCAGCCTACACGGGTAAACACACCAATTCTATTGCCAAACTGCTGGTCGGCAGAGATTAGCAATATGTCATTTTTCTGTTTGCTTCGACCGACCTCGTCAATAAAATCCCTGTCGCCGTTGACCGAGATGCGGTAATTACCTGTGCCCAGCTTTGTTTCCAGCCTGTAGCCTGCTTGAAGGCCATAAAAGGTGTACTTGCCGGGACTATTGAGTTGATGAACATCCATGATGACACCTGAGAAACTCCATTCACCAATATACCACGCAGCCGCGACACCCAGATCATAGGCAGGAAAAAACGTGTTTGGCGCATTGGACAGCGCGGGATTCATGAACTGGATATATTCATCATTCGCAAAAGCATTTTGATCCAGATAATTCGAGGCATCGATTATCCCCAGCGTAATACCGATCCTGTTTCTGCGATCCAGCTCAATAACGTGTTCATACCAGGCTTCCAGGACATAGTCCCTGCCGCTTCCGTTAATATTCTCCACATCATCCTCAAGGTCGGCGCCCCAGGATGGAATATTGAACGGGGATACTTCATTCAAGCCATTACCTGGCGCTTTTACAGGTGTCTTCTCCAACGGTATCCTCTGAAAGTTCCTGGCACTGCAAGACACCGGAAACTACACCATCCAGTGACAAATTTTCTGTTAACTGATGTGCTTCAGCAGCAATAAATGGCAACATGGCCATCGCGGCAAAAATACGATGGGTTGATTTCCTCATTAGTCGCTCGCTAATACTGTACGATTATTCCTGTGATACAGCAAAGATAAGAAGATATATAAATGACTCCTTATCTTTTATCTGTCGGTCGTATAGTGCAGGTTATGATTCCCGGAATCATCCTGCAAGTCGATGGTTTAATGATAATTATTTTGTTGGTACGTGACTAAGTTAATTCACCTGGATGGATCCAGCCTGTCGCTATTGAATCATTATAGTGGTGTTTGAACGCATCCTGTGCTCGATAAAGACGCATTTTTGCCGCACTGAGACCGATGCCCAGGTTATGTGCAATCTCTTCGAGCGAAAGTTCCAGGTAATATCGCATTTTTAATATCTGCTTCGTTTTTGTTGGCAGGGTATTCAGGGCCAGGTTCACCTGGGCCTTGTCCTCGAATGCTTCACGGTTACGAGTGCTGTCTTCGTGTATCTCGATCAGTGTGCATAGATGATCGCTCATCGTGTAGCGGGCGCGCCGGCTAGCCAGGGTGTTGCACTGGTTATCGGCAATGATGTAAAGCCAGGTTCTGAAACTGGACTTCCCTTCGAAACCCGGGATGCCTTTATAGGCCCTGAGCAAAGTTTCCTGCACCGCGTCTTCGGCATCATGCGTATTGCCGAGGCGGTACCGGCATCTGCGAAGAAGCGCATTTTCATAGCGCTCCAGCAGTATCGAGATAGCGTGCACCCAGCCAGGCTGCTGTGCGCGAATGATCTCGATAAGCGTTGTTTCACTCTTATGGTATTGAATATCTGTGCTATTTTTACCGCTGCTGGTTCGCATGTGTACCACTCCGGGTTGCAGGAGCGGTACTATAATCGGTTACTTTTGATAAATAAAACTAAAAATATTTGTCAGTTATTAAAATTTTTTTTATTATTGGTCCGTGGATCTCGAGCTGTTACGAACATTTCTTGAAGTTAACCGGACGCGCCATTTTGGCCGCGCGGCCGAGGCGTTGCATTTGACGCAGGCGGCGGTCAGCGCGCGTATCAAACATCTCGAAGGCATACTGGACACCAGCCTGTTCGATCGTGCCGGCAGGGAAATTCGCCTGACACCCGAAGGTAACCGATTAAAACGGCATGCGGATTTGCTGTTGGCTGAGTGGCGGAAGGCCAGGCAGGAGGTGACAGCCGGTGGTGCAAAGTACCAGATGTCGATCGGGGGAAGCCCAAGATTATGGGATGTCATTCTCCTGGAGTGGTTGATTGAGTTACGTAAACAGCATCCGGAATTTGCGCTGATTACGCATTCCCTTCCACCGGACAACCTCTTAAGGGGCGTGCTGGATGGTGTGATTGATCTTGCGGTCATGCTCGATCCACCCGTCCTGGAAACCCTTGACGCCAGGGAAGTGGCTACCTTGAAGCTGGTACTTGTATCGGATCGCGCTGGAGTGAGCATAGACGAGGCTGTTAACGAGACTTTTCTACTGGTTGACTGGGGGCTGGCGCATGCCCTCGAACTTCAACGAACTTTTCCGGATATGCCGGAACCCAGAACACGGCTGGCCAATGCACGCATGGCCATTCGCTATTTGCGCGAGATTGGAGGAAGCGCGTATCTGCCGCTGCCCAATGTGTTCTCTGCTATAAAGCGAGGCAAGCTTCATCGCGTCCACGGCGCGCCCACGTTCGAACGTGGCGTGTACGCAGTGTACCCTGTCAGAAGCGACAAAGAAGGTATTATCCGGCACTCCCTGCAACTGTTTCCGCGTGCGGGCAACAAGCGCAGGGAAAGGCGAAAAAACACTGATCGAGCTTTATAATAAGAATACACTGGCAAGGCCGAGAAAACTCAAAAACCCGATAATATCGGTGACCGTGGTCAGAATGACTGCTCCCGATAACGCAGGGTCTATGTTCATCTTGTCCAGCAACACGGGGATGGCAACCCCTGATAGCGCAGCAGCTATCAGGTTCAGCACCATGGCCAGGCCAATGATCAATGCGATGCCCTCATCCCTGAACCACAGAAACGCAACGATGGAGACAATTATTGCCCACACCATACCGTTCAGCGCGCCAACAAGAAGCTCTTTGGAGGCAAGCCAGCGTATATTGGAGTGATGTATCTGGTCGAGCGCCAGTCCCCTGATTGTCAGTGTCAATGTCTGGCTTCCCGCTATACCGCCCATACTGGCAACCACGGGCATTAACACAGCCAGAGCCACAATTTTATCCAGCACCTCCTCGAACTGACCAATGACCCATGCTGCCAGGAAAACGGTGACAAGGTTTATACCTAACCACACACCGCGTCTTTTGGCGCTGGGTACTACCGGTGCAAACAGATCTTCCTCTTCGACCAGGCCTGCGCTGTTCATGACGACGCGGTCGGCCTCCTCGAGGATGACATCGACCACATCATCAATCGTAATGCGTCCCAAAAGGTATCCATACTCATCGAGTGTAGCGACCGAAATAAGGTCACGCCGCTCGAACAGCTTCGCCACGTCAGTCACGGGCATGTCAGTCATTACTATTTCTGCATCAGTGCGCATCACATCACGAACGATGCTCTCAGGATTTCCGGTAACCAGATCTGCCATATCCAGTTTGCCCAGATATTGTCTATCGTCGGCAATGACCATCAGAGCATCGGTATGCGGAGGCAGAGAATCATGACGGCGCAACCAGCGCAACACCACACCCAACGAGACATGTTCACGCACACTCATGACGTCAGCACTCATCAGGCGGCCGGCTGTGCCTTCGTCAAAACTTTGTACCTCCTCGAGCCTCCTCCTGTGGTCATCATCGAGGGCTTGCATGATCGATTCCGAAATATCTTCTGGCAGGGTCTCAATGACATCAGCCAGATCCTCGATTTCCATGTTTTCCGCCGCGGCAACAATTTCCCCCGAGTCCATCTGGTCGAGAATACTGTTGCGCGCTTCATCATGAAGGAAAGAAATGATTTCACCTTCGAGCTCGGTGGGAACCAGGTTCCAGATATCTTTTCGGTTTGAGGGCGGCAGCGCTTCGAGCAAATGCGCGATATCTGCAGGATGCATTTCCTGCAAAGCGTCGTGCACCTGTTCATAACGGCCTGCCTCAAGGTCGGCTAGCGCCAGCTCAACGATCGACTCACTTAATAGTTCTTGTCCGGGTTCCATAACTCACATCCGCTGCAGTCTTGCTGTCATTTAATGCGTCTGAGATTTTGAAGTATCAGCCTCAGGATCATTATCAGAAATTTTCTCGATTGAGACGCGCCCAACGCGCCGGTCCTCATAAGAGAGCACGCGTAATTTGTGGGAGCTCTCTATTATCTCATCACCGACTTCCGGCATTCGTTGAAGTCGGCTCATGAACAGGCCGGATAAGGTATTGGCGTCAAGATCATCAGGAACCAGAAAGCCGATAGCTTTTTCGAGATCACTAAGAGTAACCAGCCCGTCAGCCTCCCAACGGTCATCGGCGACTGACTCAATGGTGAACTCGGCTTGTACGGCATCGGTCTCATCATGGATTTCACCGACGATTTCTTCCAGCAAGTCTTCCAGGCTGACGATACCGGCAAAACTGCCGTATTCATCAACGACTATTGCCAGATGAGCCCTGTTGGTGCGCATTATTTCAAACAGTTCTGAGACTTTTTGAGTTTCGGGTACGACCAGAGGCTCGCGTAGATAACGAAGCAAGTCACGCCAGGGCTCGTCTTCACCGGCAAGAAGTGCTGTATAAATGTCTTTAGTGAGCAGAATTCCCAGTATCTGATCGTCGTTATTGCCATCGATGATCGGAAAGCGCGAGTGCGCTTTCTCCCTGATGGTCTTGAGATTTTCCTCACTCGTCGCAGTGACATCGAGAACATCGGTACTGTTCCTCGGGATCATGACCCTGCCCACGTGGCGCTGATCAAACTCGAACAGGTTATGCAGCATGTCAGCCTTTTCGTGCTCGATCTCGCCATGTTTTTTCGAGGTTGCCACCAGACCCTTGAGCTCATCACCACTGAGTACTTCCCCATGGGTGGCTTCTGCCACCTTCAGCGTGCTCAAAATTGTGCTTGTTGCCTTGTTAAGCAGCCAGTTCAGTGGAAGCACAGCCAGATAGGAGAAATGCAGAGGATACGCTACCCAGAGTGACACGGGCTCGGCCTTGCGAATTGCCAGTGTTTTCGGTACCTGCTCTCCGACCACAATGTGCAGTGAAGAAAAAATCAGAAAGCCGAAAATAAAAGCGGAGGTATGGAGTATCTCATCTGGCACCCCCAGAGAGTGAAATAATGGCTCGAGCAAGGCTGCGACTGCCGGTTCACCGACCCAGCCAAGTCCCAGAGATGCCATGGTGATGCCCAGCTGGCAAGCAGCAAGATAGGCTTCCAGTCTGCCTTGTATGCGAACAGTCAAACGCGCTGCAGCGCTGCCTTCTGCGGCGAGCGCCTCGATACGAAAGCCACGGGCTTTTACCAGAGCAAACTCAGCCGCGACAAAAAAACCGTTAGCTGCCAACAAAATAACAATCGCGATCACATTGGATGTGATATCCATGGCTTTTTCCTGTTCTTAATTTGATATTCAGTATTGAGACTTCAAGCCATTGAAGTTCGTCACAATGGCACAGCGGGCAAGTATAACGGTTTTCTGATTGTCAGGACGTGACTTATAAGATACTGTCAGGGTCCATGATTTCCCCGCCCAGTAGATCCGATACGCGGGCCTTCTGTGAAGCGCGCACAACACGTGGTCGACAAAACGGAAGCAGATGAAATTAAAGGGTTTATTGACTGCGCAGCCAACTTGGTCGTAAAACCAAATAGGACAAACTGTAACCGGACAAGAGGCTGTCACTTCGAGTGTAGCTCATTGAAAGCTCGACGGGTCCACATCAACCTGCGTCCGCCTTCGTACAATAGCCGGGCTAAATTTGATCGGGTCGAATTTGAACAGCCTGCAGCTGGCCCGTAGCGCGTAACCCATGGATGGGTGGAGTAACGGCAGAGTACATGGATGTATTCTGCAGTCCGGGGTTGCTCCCTAAGCCGTGCGTCTTCCCGGATTTCACTTCAATGCATCCGGCCTACGCATTAATACCGAATTTCATGTCCGTTATTAGAGAAAGAGCAAAATGACGGTATTATTAGCGTTCGCTACGTATTCGTGATATTTATGTGGGTCAGAAGTGCTGCTGTATATAAATACACAAGCGCTGCTGGACATAGATATTGTCAAATATATAAACCAACCAGTAACAAAGGAGCTGTCATGTTTCATGAAAATAAATTCATAAGGTTCAGTTGACAAATAGATGTGACTTTCTTCCTGGGCATCGAGTCTTTAACTTCAGCAGTATCAATAGAGCGCTACATCGAATAAGTTGCTCACGATCGGGTAGGCGATGTCTTTCACGACTAGAAACAGAACAAATTTTAAATTGGGACAAAGATCATGAAGATTACAACAAGGCTGTTTGGCCTAAGCTTGATAACAGCAGTGGCAATCACTGGCGGCTGTGCAACATCACAACCTAAATTAACACAGGAGCAGATTCTGGATAAGTATCCGCAAGTGGCGGAGCTGGACTCCTCTGTCAAGAGCGCAAGGTCCAACGGTTCGGAATTACTGGCTCCGGAAAGCTATGACAAAGCGCTCGAATCACTCGAGAGCGCAATGAATGCGGCATATAGCAATAAAACCGATGCGGCAAAGAGGGAGGCAGCTGAAGGCCTGAAAATCATGGCTAAGGTCGATAGTGATACCGAAAGCAGTCGAAAAATTCTGTCCGAGGTGTTGAGTGCCCGTGAGCGTGCTATCGGTGCTGGCGTCCTGACCTTGCAAGCCGAAAAGCTCGCAGAGCTGGACGAAGACCTGAAAGCGACCGCCACGCTGGTTGAGGACGGTAATATCGAAAAAGCCAAACAGCGTCGCCCAAAACTCATCGAAGGCTATACGCAGCTCGAGCTGGCGACCCTGAAGAAGGGTACCGCTGATCTGGCCAAGTCCGCTATCGCCAATGCAAAAAAACAGGGTGCGAAAAAATATGCGCCAAGGACCCTGGCCCAGGCTGAAGAAGCGATGGCGCTGGCAGTTTCAATCCTGGATGCCGACCGCACGCAAACCGACAAGGCCGACGTGCAGGCGACAAAGGCAAAGTGGCTGGCTGAACAAAGTGCGTCTATCACCGAGACGGTTAGGGACTTTGATCGCCGCGATTACACCATGGAAGATGTCGTGTTATGGCACCAGGCACAACTGAATACAGTGAATGAGCCGTTGGGTGGTCAACTGCCATTCAATGAGCCAAGCGAAAATGCAGTGCTTACGTTGAAAAACGCGATTATTGCGCTCAAGGACGCCGAAGACAAGTATGGCAAGCAGCTGGCACTGACCGAAAAAGAACGCCAGGCCTTGCAGGCAGAAGATCGTGCCAGCAAAGAAAAATTTGAAAAAGTACAGGCGATGTTTAATGCGAATGAGGCCAACGTCTATCGTCAACGACAAAATGTGCTGGTCTCTGCACACGGGTTCCAGTTTCCATCCGGGCAGAGTGAAATCCAGACGGATAACTTCCCGCTGATGAACAAGATCATTCGTGCGATCAGGATCTTCCCTGAAGCGCGCATCGAGGTAACCGGACATACTGATTCAACAGGTTCTGATACGGTTAATCAAAACCTCTCACAAGCGCGTGCTGAGAAGGTCGGTAAATTCTTAACAGAGGTAGGTGAGATCGCGCCGCAACGCATCACAACGCGTGGTTACGGGGAGAGTCGTCCGGTCGCGTCCAATGAGACCGTAGAAGGGCGCGCAGAAAACCGTCGAGTTGAAATTAGAATCATAAATGAATAATTAGGTTTTAACATGGCTCTCCTCCTGCCCGGCTATCAAAAAAGGCCGTTTAGAGCGGAGAACATTCGAACACTGTAGAAGTAGTCGACAATGGTTGGAGCCAGGGCTGGTGGTGAATGTGAGTGATTGCATTTGTCACTGGCCTTTTTTACTTAGCCTTGCTGACTTAGTATGTCGTGGAGTCAACCGGCAATGCGGGTAAGTTCTGTTATAGAAGCAAATTGTTTTTAATTGCTATCTCAATCTGAATGAACTGAATTTGATTGAATCCTCGTGGTTGCCCTCAGCCTGGCTAGGAACATGTAAACTATCGCTGTTCAATAATTGGCATCTGTGGCAATCTGACTCTATGAATAACAATTCGACAACTTTACCCGTACTAGGCTGGAGGGAATGGCTTGCGTTACCAGATCTCGGCATCAAACACATCAAGGCAAAAGTTGATACCGGAGCACGCACCTCGGCACTGCATGCATTCTTTGTCGAACCGTTTCAGCATCAAGGGCAAGAGTGGGTGCGCTTTGGTATCCACCCGCGACAGAGAAGCACAAAGTTGGTTGTCGAGTGTGAGGCACTGGTGAAGGATCGACGTATGGTAACTGACTCGGGTGGCCATAGTGAATATCGTTATGTCATTGAAACCACGCTTTCCCTGGGGCACCTGACATGGCCTGCAGAATTGACACTGACGGATCGCGACAGCATGAAGTTTCGCATGTTGCTGGGCCGGACCGCTCTGGACGGTCGGTTTCTGATTG
>WOR8_10004639_pt1 | contig 13304 bp, 15 predicted proteins | sample DeeMarSeWOR38_10_FD_19890 | JGI IMG/M metagenome (IMG submission 19890) | reverse complement strand
CGCTGGATGCCACCAGCTGTTCCATGGTTTGCGAGGGCTGCTGGCGGAATGCATATATCAGATCGAGTTCCTCCTTATTTTCTCCGACAGTGGCAGCGATGATGTCGATCGCGGTCTGACTGATCTGAAATTTTACCAGCCCCTGTTTACAGATGACTTCGGCAGCCCTTTTTAATTTTTCCGCCATGCGGCTCAGCGTCATAATTTTTCTCCCTTTGATCGAGTCAATAATGGTTCGACATTGCCAGTGAAAAATCCGGCAAGCGTTTGAAATGCTTACCCGGCAACTGCAGCACGTGGTCCGGCTTTTCGATGCCCCTTACTAAAGGCTTTTTGCATTCAAAGCAACAATTAAATACCTGGATTAAATCAGAATGCCCCATCCGCACAAATCGGGTGCGACCGCGCAGGGACGTTTGGTGCTATCCCTTGCGATGGCCGTTCCATTCTGTTATGCTCGCCGCTCATAGCCAAAACATTGCACTGGGCAACCGCCAAGTTGCGCGCTGAGCGCTTTTTGGCGGGCAGTGTATATATCGGATTGGGTGTAACGGCGGCATTGGCCGACACCAAGGGTTGAGCACAACAAAATTTCGCATTTTGGCATTTCCAAATTCTGCATGGCAAAGGAAATCGGCTGATGAGTATCAATATACTGGCAATGGCGTTGGGGGGGATCCTGGTGGGAATCGCTGCAGCTTTTACAGGATTGGGCGGCGGTTTTCTGATGGTTCCGATGCTTCTATTTTTAGGGCTGTCCGCCCAGAAGGCCGTTGGAACATCATTTCTGGCAATCGTTGTCATCTCGATTTCGGCTCTGGTGGCTCACCATAAGTTTGCCAATGTCGATTACAAACTCGGTCTGCTGCTGGGTATTGGCGGCATTATCGGTGCTCAGGTGGGCGCGCGCCTGGTCGAACATGTTTCCACCGCGCATTTCAAGAAAATCTTTGCGGTCATACTCGTCGGTCTCGCCGCCTATCTTTTTCTGAAAAAATAAGCGGGATTCGCTAACGATGAGGCGCTGGACGCTCTTAATACTGGGCCTGCTGTGCGCCGCGGCCGCGTTCTGACTTCAGATTACGCCTGGAGTTCCACGGGCAGAGAGATCCCCGTTTACGCTGCGACTTTCGGTCAAAGTGCCCCAAGCCAGACGATTGATATTCTGCGTCTCAATCAGGTCTATTAGAAGCCATCTTGTACCCAAATCCCATTTTTGAGATGGTCATTAGAAGTGGCAGGAAAGACTTGCGTCACCATGATCTAGCTCCATTGCCACAGCCAGTGCAGAACCCCAAAATAGGCCATGCCGGCGGCGATGAGGGAAACGCAGGGCACATAGAGTAGGCGGTAGACCGATCCCAGGCCGACACCAAAGTAGGCGTTGGATAATTGAAGGCAGAGGTGCAGGGGTGAGAGCAACATCCCGGTATAGCCACTGACCAGGATCAGCATAACATAGGCCGGCAGGTACTGGATTTCTCCCAGCGACTGGATCAGGGGCAACAGGATCGGAAGCGAACTGCCCACAAAGGCAATGAAGATGCCACTCGACATTCCCACCAGAAAGGGCAGCACCACGGCAATCAGCACAAGCGGAATGTGCATCTGAACCAACTCCTGGCTGATGGCCGCCGCTGCGCGGCTGTCGGTAAGGATGCCCTTAAAAATCAAAATGCAAACGATCATGTATATCATTTTCAGAAGCTGGGGATTGGCGAGGGTAGCGAAGATCTGTTTTTTGGATGTTCTGTTTTGATACCAGACCCACCCGATCGCTACACAAAGGGCCAGGATTAGACCCGTTTCTTTTGAGAGCAAATACGCTGGAAACGATTTTGAAAAAACAATCCCCATCCCCAGTCCGCCAAATATGACTACCAGAATGGGCAACAGTTCGTTGATGAACGGCCACCACGGCATGGGGGCATTTCTGTCATTGTTTGTAGGCAGGCCGCCGAAACCTCTTAAGGTGCGATACCCCAGCCACACGGCGACGACCGTGAACGGGCACATGATCGCAATGATGGTCAGCAGGCTGATTTCGGTGATGACGGTGGTCAACAGAATCCCCGGGTAAAGCGGCCACCAGTTTTCCCAGATATGGCGAAACCAGTAATTGACAAAACTCAGCTGGGCTTCGGAAAGTTTTGAGCGTGTTCCCAGTTCTTTGACCATGGGTGCAGAAAAGACAGCGCCTCCCGGCATGGGCAACAGACCGATCAGTGCGGGGAAAATGACCAGATTCAGCCGCGGGCTTGCCACCCGGCCCTGAAAATTATTCAGCATGCGCTGCATCTGGCCGGCCAGCTCCATGCTGCTGCTGAGCACCAAAATGAGGGAAACGACAGCGGCTAAGGCCAGGGTTTTAGGATCGGTAATCGATGCGAAAGCAGACTTTACGGTGGCCAGCGGCTTCAGACCGAATAATAAACTCAAGAGCGCGGTTCCCAGCAGAAAAGCATTGCCCAGCGATAGCTTTTTCTGGATGCACAGCAGCACCAGAATAAAGACCATGATCATCTTGACAATGGCCGGTATGGATTCCAGGTAGCTCATGTTATTTGAATTGCCGGATGCGTCCGTTAGGGTTGCAAAATTAAGCCAGATCCGTCAAATAACAGACCGTCCGCTTCAGATCAAGGCATCAATTGATCATTTCGATTTTTTCGGCGCCGCTCTGCGCTTGACCCGTTTTTACGAAAGCAGTATTCAATCGGCAGGCCTGTTCAATCGCAGGGAGTTTGAAGATCTGACATGATTCGACCGAAAAAAAAACATTTCGCCGCTGTAACCCTATTGGCGGCTGCAGTATTCTTATTTTCGTGTGCGCATGACACGCCGCAAGTCGGGTACACTTTGAGCCACGACGGGCTGGAGCGCGCCTATATTCTGTATGCGCCGGCTTTCAGGGCCGAGCATCCGTTGGTCCCTTACAACGGGGGCCAGATCAGGGTCTTACGCCGGCAGAGGGGCGAGGTACTTTCAACAGATGAGACCGTCAGAATCTGGCGACAGAAGAATCACTGTCACCCGGAGGCCTGGCTAACCGAACTTCCGGACCTTGTTGACGATGGTACCCGCATACCCCGAATCGAATATTCCCGGTGCAAAAACAAATCAAAGGTGGTACTTTACCGTATTGAGGGCGGAGGGCACACCTGGCCCGATGGGCGTCAGTATTTGCCGGTGAGGCGCATCGGTCGAACCACCCGCGACATCAATGGCTGTGATGAGATCTGGCAGTTCTTCAAAAACCTTAAATAGAGTCCAGTCCCGAAAATGATTTACAAAAAAAAGCCCGTATTGCTGGTGTTGTTTAAAGATATTTTTCAATTTTTCAAAAAAAATTTATGGCCAATTTCAATTTTGACGCTGGCCATCGAGTTCCCCTATATTCTGATTCAAAATATCCATTATTTCAGCAATACCTCACCTGAATTTTACAACCCTGTCGGTTTCATCCTTTTTATGGCCACCTTCATTATTTATCCGCTCTCAACCGGAGCCCAGATTTCCTTATATGCGATGATCATCAGGGGAGTTGAAATCGATCTGAAAAAATGCTTTTCCGACAGCCGCAAACATTTCTTCAACCTGGTAATCGGTTCTCTAATTTACATTTTCTTTACCGTGCTGGGCCTGCTGGCATTTATTGTCCCCGGAATCATCATTGCGGTGCGATTGTCGTTTTACTGCTTTTTTATTGTTTTAGACGATCTAAAACCCGTCGATGCCCTAAAGAAAAGCGCCCGGGCCACCAAAGAATATACCTGGCCGCTTGCCATTGCCCTCATCACTGTCGGTATTTTGCTGGTGGTTTCCTTATTACTCATTCAGCTGGCACTGAATCGAATCGGGCTTTATAATCTGTATTCCGGCACCCTGTTCGATTCACTGTTTTCCATCCTGGGGTGGCTGAGTCTGATTGTGGTGTTTCGCTTTTATTGTCTTTACAAAGATAAAGCCTCAACGGAAGTCGACCCTCCCGTGGTCAGCTGATATATTTTCGTCTGACCGACCGTGCTCCCCCTAAACCATCAGCACATTTTTGCTTTTTCAGGTCCAATATGCGAAAATATTTATAACGATTGCTTTCGCATGAAGCTGTTTGCCTCTCTTAAATATATGCAAAAATCGTCTCTTTCCATTCAGGCCCTTACGGTTGCCAATCTGATGCCCCTGTTCGGCGTTGTTTTTCTGGGCTGGGATGCGGCGGCTATCGTCCTTCTTTACTGGATCGAGAATTTAATCATCGGATTTAGCAACATCCTCAAGATGATCCTGGTAAAAGTGGAATCTCCCGGCAAGCAGTTTCAGAAATTTTTTATGATTCCGTTTTTCTGCGTGCACTTCGGCGGCTTTTGTGCCGTGCACGGCTTTTTTTTGCTGACTTTTTTTAAAATCGGATCCGATCTGGATGCCTCCAGTCCGGGACAACCCTGGTTCGGGCCTTTAATATTTCTGCAACTGCTCTATTCAGTTGTCATGCAATTGTGGCAAAGCCGGCCACCGGGACTCGAGTGGCCGGTTCTGGGCCTGGCCGTCAGCCACGGCATATCTTTTGTAAAAAACTTTTTATTCGGACAGGAATACCTTTCGCTCAAACTCACCGACATCATGATGCGCCCTTACAAACGAATCGTTTTGATGCACGTGGCCATCATTGCCGGTGGTGTGCTCATTATGATGCTGGGTTCGCCGGTGGCGTTGCTTTGTGTTCTGGTATTTTTAAAAATTGTAATGGACATCTGGCTACACCTCAAATCTCACCGGCAAGTGCGCATGAAATGAAAAAGCCTAAATCCAACAGGTGAAATAACGATAACCTAAATGTGAAACAGGAGGTATTCAATGTATTTGCTGGTGACGATTTTGAAAAAAACCCAGCCGCTGTCAGATATTGTGGCGGGCTTTGCCAAAGCAGGCATTACGGGCTCGACGGCCATAAACGGGACCGGTATGGGAAGAGTTTTAATGCAGGCAAAAGTGTCCTTAATGTCGTCGGATCACATCAACAAGGTCTTTACCGACCTTGAATCATCCAACAAAATCATACTGACCGTCATAAAGGAAAAAGATACCCTTAACCGGGCAATTGACATCGTCAAATCCCTATGCGGGGACCTCTGTGAGCCCGGCAAAGGAATTTTATTTGCCTTGCCGCTTGAAGTCGTCGAAGGTTTTCAGCAGCCGGGTTGAATGGCTTTTAAACCATTTATACTGGCCCCATCATTTTGAAATGAAATTTTCAGTTATCGTTCCCGCACATAATGAAGAAGCATTTATTGGCGCATGTCTGAAGTCAATTAAAAACGCAGCGAGAAATTATGCGGACGACATCGAAATCATTGTAGCGCTCAATCGATGTACGGATCGTACCGAAGAGATTGCCCGACAGCATGGCGCGATAACCGTTAAAGAGGACCGACGGAACCTTGCAGCCATCAGAAATGCAGCGGCGCGGTCAGCAGCCGGAAAGATCATCGTTACCATCGATGCAGACAGCCGAATGAGCGCCAATATATTAGAGGAGATCGATCAAAAACTTGCAACCGGAAAATTCATTGGCGGTGGTGTTGTTATTCTGCCTGAAAGAATGTCTATCGGAATCTTGATGTCATTGCTGGTCATCCTGCCCGCCTTACTGATCTACCGCGTATCGGGTGGGTTATTCTGGTGTTTGCGCCAAGATTTTGAGGCCATCTGCGGATTCAATGAGTCGCTGGTCAGTGCGGAAGACATTGATTTTGCCAGGCGATTAAAAGCTCATGCGAAACTCAGGGGCAAACGTTTTAAGACCATCATAAAAGCCCACATCATCACCTCCTGCAGAAAGTTCGATGCATTCGGAGACTGGTTTCTATTTAAAAATCCGCGACTGGTGTGGAAAATATTGCGGGGCAAAGATCAACGAGCAGCTGATAAATTTTATTATCGTGTTGATCGATAATCCAGGTGAGAACCCATCTCAAAAACAGGATTTTGGTCCAAGATCGCGGCGGGGCTGAGTTTAAAACCGCAGGCAACCTTCGGGTTGTCGAGGATTTGAAACGAGGCACCAACAATGATATTGGGCCAAAAAACATTTTTGAGATGGGTTCTAGGATGATGCGGGACGGCTTCGGGTTCGGCGGTAAGTCGCCACCAGGCGATAGATAAAGCCTACCAGCAGGGCGCCGCTGAACAGGATGATAAAATTGGAGGCGTAAAAAGTGAAGATGAAAGCGGTCGGGTCATTGAGCGCATAGGCGGAAATTAGCAACTGAATACCAAATCCCAGATAAAACCCGGCGATAACGATCAACAGAGCCTGTCGGATCCACCAATAGATGCTGACCCGCGGTGGTTCTTCAATTTCCTCATATTCCTCATGGGGCTTTTCTTCCATAACAACCTGATGTTAACCAAAATCTATATTCTGTCAATACATGATTGATGAATCGACCCCAAAGTCGCATGCCCCTCAGAAATAATTGATGAAACATAACCTTTTTACCGAGCTCGCTTCATGTACTCTCTATTTCTATCTAAGTTGTTAGGTTATTTTATTTCTGAAAAAAATGCTACAAGCCATCTCAAAAATAGTAGATCACGCTCAAGAACAAGGCAAAAGCCGACGCAAAAGCGCAGCATACGTAAAGTATGTGAGCATTTTAAGGCGGTTTTTAACGCAGTTGTTGAGCGTTAGATGCATTTTTGAGATGGCTTGTGGGTTATTTGAGCAATGCCAGGCTCAACCAGGGAAGGTACGTGATCACAGCCAGGGCAGCCAGCAGGATGGCGATAAAAGGCAAAGAGGCCGCATAAAGCTTTAAAACCGGACGCTCAAATCGAATGCTGGCAATGAAAAGGTTAATGCCCAGCGGGGGGATCGAAGCGCCGATTTCCAGATTGGCCAAAAAAATGATCCCCAGGTGAATGGGATCGATGCCGTAGGCCTGGGCGATTGGTGAAAGCAGCGGGACCACCACAACCAGGGCCGAAAAAATTCCCATGGTGCAGCCGACCGCCAGTAGAAAAAGATTTAATACGATCAAAAACAGGATCCGGCTCTCGATATGGCTTTTGAAAAACTCCAGCATGTGAGTCGGAATTTCGGCATCGATCAGATAGTTGGTCAAACCCATGGCCGCACCCAGGATAATCAAAACGGCACCGACCAGGACCATGCTTTTTTTCATAATTTCAGGAAGGTCTTTCCAGCCGATATCCCGATAGACAATCATTTCCACGATGAGCACATACACGGCCGTAATCGCTGCAGCTTCACTGACGGCAAACTTTCCGCTGTAAATCCCGCCCAGAACCACCAGCGGCAGGGGAAGCTCCCACAGGGCTTCTCTAACCGCGCCGGCAACTTCAGATATCTGAAAGCGGGTTTTGGGTATATTTTTTTGGACCGCCCGGCTGATGCCGAAAACCGACAGCAGCACCACCAGCAAAATCCCGGGTAAGATCCCGGCAATGAAAAGCTGATCGATTCTGACTTTAGCAACGATGGCATAGATGATCAGCGGCAGGCTGGGAGGGAAAAGTAATCCCAGGGTTCCCGAGGTGGTCAACAGGCCCAGTGAGAAGATTTCCGGGTATTTCCCCCGGGTCATGGCCGGCAGCAGGATTCCGCCTAAAGCAATGATGGTCAAACCGGTGGCGCCGGTCAGGGCGGTAAATACCGCACAGGAAATCAGGGCGATGACCGCCAGTCCTCCAGGCAGCCAGCCCAGTACGGCATTTGAAAGCCGAATCAGCCTTTTGGGGGCGCCGCTTTCTGAAAGGAGATAGCCGGCAAATGTAAACAGCGGAATGGCCACCAGTACTGGAGTGGTGGCCATGCGATGCATTTCGATAATAACGGCCGACAGGTCAATTCCGTTGATAAAAAATAGATATAAGGCCAGTCCGCAGATAACCACAAAAACGGGCACGCCGATCAGCATAAAAAAAACGGCAGCAAGAACAGCCAGAAGAATCATGAAAGATTTCCGTGTTCGCTGTAATTGTCGGGCTTATCCATCATCGCAATTGCTGCAAAAGCACTGAATCCAAAACGCAGCGTCATCAGCGCAAAGCTGACAGGAATAATGACCTGCAGAATCCAGATCGGGATTTCCAGAAAAGATATGTTGCCCATCTGGGCCTCGTTTTGCACAAAGGTCCAGCCGGCAAAGGTCAGCAGGCCGCAGATCAGGGTCGATATCAGATTGGAAATCGCCCTGAAATACCGGCGGCCCTGCCCGGCAAACCACCTTGAAAACACCTCAATGGTGATATGCTTTCCTTCCTTGCCCGCCAAACTGGCCCCGATAAACCCCACCCACAGAACCAGATAGCGAACGAGCGGATCGGCCCAGGAAACGCCGGTGCTAAATGCATTTCGCAGAACAATCTGTAAGAATGCCAGCAAGATCATGGCGCTCAGCATGGCGGCCACGGCAAATTTTTCTACCTGGCCCAGGGTTTCATCCCATTTTTGCCATCGGCTCATTGAGAATTTTTCTCTCGGTAAGTCTTTATTTTGGCGACGACTTCATCCCGGATCTTTTTAGAAAAGCTTTTGCCTTCCATCCGCAGCATGGCCTGATCGGATACTTCTTTAAACTCGGCGATCTGAGGCGCTGTGGGGGTAATGATTTTTACGCCGTGCTTGATCAGTACTTGAATCGCTTCCTGGTTTTCCTTGCGAATGGTATTTTTCAGCTCATTCATCCGGCGCTCACAGGTTTCCAGGAGGATGTTTTGGTGATCAGGGGATATTTTATCAAACATTTTTTTCTTCATGACCAGGCCTCCGACCAAATAGATCAGGTTGACATCGGTCATGAATTTGGTACTGGTAAACCATTGCAGGGAAATGGCGTAGCTCGGCGGAGCGTAAACCACATCCACCAGCCCGGTCTGCAACCCGACCAAAACGTCCGGCACTGAAAGCGGTATGGCCGATACATTGGCCTGTTCAAATATAACCTTGGTCATCGGCGAATCCGCCCAGGTCCAGACTTTGACCTTTCTGAGATCATCCATGGTGGCCACCGGCTTGGTTGTCATCAGACGCACAAAGCCACCCTCAGACCAGCCTAAGAGAATATGGCCGTTTTCCTCAAATCCTTTTTGAAAGAAGGCATCCATTTCATCGATGACGTAATCGACCTCCTTATGCGACTCAAATAGAAAAGGGATCTGAAAAACATCCATCTCGCTGTAGATAGCGGATAGTCCTGCAGCGGTCAGGGCGGCACCGTGAATCTGCCCGATATGCATCTTTCTGAGCATATCTTTTTCATCTCCCAGCACTCCGCCGGGATAAATCTTTAAGCCGATCTGCTGGTCGGTTTTTTCTCGCAACTCTGCATCGATAGCATGAAAGCTTTTAATCCACGAACTTCCTTCCGGGGCCAGGGTGGCAATTTTAATTTCGAGCGTCTTTGCCGCGCTTTGCGCCGGTGGCATCATCAGGCTCAAAGCGACAAAGCCAAGTGCGGCAAATTTCATCATTGCGGATCGGATCATGAGAGCGCCTCCTAAAAATACGCGTCTGCCTGTTCAAGCATTTCTCTTGCCTTTTTTTGCGCCACGGTGTTGAGCAAGGTTAGCTGCGGTATGGTATCGGTCGGGGTCTCCAACACACTCTGAAGCGTGGTTACAAACAATTGCTTGTCAAAAGCTTTTCGGGCGTAGTGGCTGGCATAATAAACCCGGGTCATCAAAAACTTGTTCTGGCTGAATTCCAGGGCTTTTTGAAAGTGGTGTTGCGCCCGGTCTAAATCACCCCCGGCAACCCTGGGCCTGGAGGCCAGCCATATGCCCATAAACAGATGGGGGCCACCGTAGTAGAATTGCTCATCGAGCACCAGCACCCGTTTCATTAACACCTCAATCCGTGGCAGCTCAGCCACTGCGGCCATAGATCCCAAATTGAGCCGGACCCAGCCTCCCCAGCACGTAGCCGTCCAGAACATATAGGGGACATCATCCTTGCCCAGCCGGTTTACTGCTTGCTCGAAAGCATCAAATGGCATTGAAACCGGATCTTTCAGACCCCGCAATGCCAGCGATCGCAGCGCATATATTTTAGCCCGTTCATAGAGCACAAGGGCGTATTCTGTGTCTGTGTCTTCGACGAATGCCGAAGCGAATGAGGCGTATACCTGGGCGGCGGTGATCAGCAGACGTTCATTGTCCGGCACGGCTTCGACCATACCGTCAATCAACAGGAGGTAGGCGGGCATGCCTTCGCGGATAACTCTTAAATCAGATTGCTTGTTGGCAGAGTTGGCGACATTTTCGAGAAGGGTTGCAGCGGATCCCACGGTCATGTGCTTGTTGGGAATGCAGGCTGACGCAATTGTCAGGGCAAAAAAAATCGAGAAAATTCCGGGCCAGTTTCGCAAAAAACTCATCGTATATTCCTCGACGCGCTGAAAAAGGGTTTAACGCCCTAAACCATGTCTCAGGTATTTATATGGCCAAACCGCATTGCTTGTCAAAAAGTATATGCAAATGCAAATGGGGCGTCAAGGGAATAGACTGCAACACATAATTACAGGCCATCTCCAAGCGCCTATTTTTGAGATGGCCGATGGCTGGAATTCAGGATATGGAAAGGCGCGAATAGATGAAAAATAACTAAAAAAAAAGGGCAATCCCCGAATATGGTCATTTACCATTTATCAGGAATCACCCTTTTAAAAATAATCTGATGATCATCAGGTGCCGGTATCAGCATCACACCTACAAAGAACCAGCGTGTCACCCAAAAGACGATCGCCAGCGATCTTTCAGATTGACCGGCAGGTTTTAGCAGAAAGAGAAAAGTCTGTTTTTCAGCCTCGCTGCGTCTAATCCAACACTTTCATTATTCAGCAGGAATGTAAGGAATTTCTTCTCCCCACCAGCCGCCTTCATCTGACATTTTTGCATCTTCAGCGGTTGGATTCCGATAACCCCACCAGCTGAACTTAAAATGATCCCAGTCCTTCCATACAGAATTATGATTATAAAAATCCGAGCTGCAACCTGCGAGCAGCAACCCAATGAACAGTAAAACAATCAACTTTTTCATTTTCTTTCCTCCTTTTTAAAATCTGCCCCCCAGTGCTCACCAAATTAATCAATTCGTTGATACCGAATATATAAACATAAATCGTTAAAACACAATAAAAAAATGAGTAGAAGAAAAAAAAATGTATTTTTTTCTTCACGTATAGACACGTAGAAGTATTGTGTAAAAATCCCCATCTAACACGCTCATCTCGGTTTTTCCCATCCACCGCATGTCGATAGCCGGCAGGCGGCTTCATCTCTCCGTGACGAATACCCTAAAGCTTGCGGCAGTTTTTACCGATCTACAATTCATGTCATGTCTGGTTTTTTAAAATTTGAACCGCACGGGCAGCCCGGACTTCATTGGACAGGGCCTAAGACGGGCATGCCGCGGCGAAGCCCGCAGGGCGAAGACGGGGGCAGGCACGGCTTTTGCTCCTCATACGTCGCTAAAATTGTTTTATGGCTGCCGGGGCAAGTGCAAAATAATTCAAGTATCCGGAATTTTATATAAAAAATAGGATTTGGTTTTTCAATGATGCGAACCGCAACCCCGATCATCAAGGCAAAAATGGCCGCTGCGCGCCGCCATTTTTGTTTTCATCTGTCCTTACTGCTTTTTATCGTGCTGGCAGCGGCGTGTTCAACCTATTCACGGTCCGATCTTTCTGTCGTGTCTGATACATTGCTGGCCGACGAAGATGAACGAATGTTGTGGCAAAAATCGGAACAGGAGCAGCTTGCCCTTGAAAGCAATGGCTGTATTTATTCCGATCCAGAACTTGAAGACTATTTGAATAAAGTGGTCGCGAGACTTTGGCCTCAATCTGCGGCGCCGGATCTGGTGATCCGGGTTAAAGTTATCCGAAATGCCTATCTGAACGCCTTTGCCTACCCCAATGGAATGATTTACATTCACACCGGGCTGCTGGCGCGCATGGACAGTGAAGATCAGCTGGCCGCTGTACTGGCACACGAGATCATTCATTGCACTCGGCGGCACGCGCTGCGGGCTTTTCGAGCGTACCGGAATCAGCCGGCTGTTTTAAGCGCTGTTCAACAGACCCTGCTGCAGAACCGGGGGTTGCAGGATATGGCCCGCTATCTGGGTATCACCGGGACAATGGCCGCTGTCAGCGGATATGTGCGCGAACTGGAGGTGGAAGCGGATCGGCTGGGAATTGAACTGATGACTGCAGCGGGCTATAATCCGAAGAAAGCCCGCTTTCTTTTTGACCATATGATCGCTGAAATCGAACAGGAGGGACTCGAGGAGCCCTTCTTTTTCGGAAGCCACCCCGGGGTTCGGCAGCGCCTTGAACATTTGCAAAATCTACCGGATCCTGTATACTTATATACAAGGCCGGCAATTAAAAATCGTGAAATGTTCCTGGCAAATCTGGGCCAGGTACTGAGCGATAATGTCGCTCTGGATATCCGGCTGGGTCGGTTTCTGTCCGCCAGGCGCGGTGTTGAAAAACTACTGCAAATTAAGCCTGTTGACAGCCGGGCCTATTTTTTGCGCGGTGAAATCTTCAGACAAGAGGGGCAGGCCGGTGATATCCCCAATGCACTCGAAAGCTATGATCGTGCCATCACCTTGGATCCACACTATGCTGCTGCTCATAAAGCCATCGGGCTAATCCATTACAAGCAGGGGCACCACGCGCTGGCCAAAAAATTCTTTGAGTCCTGCTTGCAGCTTTCGCCCGATGCCCCGGATAAGGACTATATTCAGGGATACCTAAAACAATGCTCTCTCAGCGAGGAAGGATAATGAAAACGGTTTTCCGAATCATTCTGTTGTTCGTTGTTTTGGCAGGCTGTTTGGCCTGCGCCCATACCGGCGGATTTTCGAAGCCGGCTTCCTACAGTTTTACGATTGACATACCCGAAGGCTGGCGAAAAATAGACAACAACCGCTACCTGTTTGTCACCAAAGAAAGTCCCTTTCTGCAGTTCATCATGGTCCAAAATCGGCCGATCAGCCAATCATTTCGAAATACCAAAAAGAAAATGCAAAACGGCATGTTGCCGGAAGAGGCGGCCCAGATTATTATTGATGAGCTGGCATCCGATCAGAATCTGGTGAATTTAAGAATTCTGTCTAACACGCCGGCCACCATCAAAGAATATGATGGGTTTAAAATCCTATATACCTACAGTGATACGGAAGGTCGGACGTATAAAACACTTTATTATGGATTTATAAAAGAGGATACGTTCTTTAACCTGAGTTTCAGGGCTGTGGATCACATTTA
>WOR8_10009622_pt1 | contig 13310 bp, 12 predicted proteins | sample DeeMarSeWOR38_10_FD_19890 | JGI IMG/M metagenome (IMG submission 19890) | reverse complement strand
AGCCACCTACTCCCACGCCGACCCCGCCGCCGATGACGATTCGGAAGTTGAACTTTCAGCAGACCCCAGCCGGCGGTTTGTGGGCGTTGGGGGAAATCCACAACCCCGGTTCTGAGTCGATATCGGAGGTGATGTTGGAGATATCGCTTTTTGATGAGGACGGCCAGCTGCTGCTAAGCGAGACGGCATATCCTCAACTTGATGTAGTGCCACCAGGGCGGGAGGTGTCGTTTGCGATCCTTTACGGTAACCCACCTCCTCAATTCGCTCAGTACCAGGCAGTAGTGCTGGCCGGCGTGCCGATGTCACCCAACTCCCGCTATTATCTGGACCTGGAAGCAAGTGATTTGCAGGGACAGACAGTGGACGCTGCGCGCTATCGAGTGACAGGGGATTTAATCAACGTCGGAACTAGCGATGCAGAGAGCCTGCGGCTACTTATCACCGCCTACGATGACCAGGATCAGGTCGTAGCGGTTCGGCAGGCGGAGCTTCCGATTTCAGTGCTCCGCTCAGCCGCCACCACGCCGTTCGAAGCAGAATTGACACTTACGGGAGGCTCAGTTGTCACTTATTCAGTCCAAGCTCAAGGGTTACGCGTGGAATAGGGATAGGGTTTGGGCTATGTGGCTTAGGAAAGTCTGGTATCGGTTTGTTTGGGTCGTCGCATCAGCTCTGTTTAATGCGGTATGCCGGGTTGAGGCCTATGGTCAGTCAAACATTCCCGAGCAGGGGCCTTTTATCATGGCCAGCAATCATCTGCATTTCTTCGATCCTCCATTAGTGCTGGCCGCCATGCCCTATCGCGAGGTGACGGTTATGGCGGCCGAAAAATGGGCCGAAACTTGGCCCGTGAACTGGTTGCTGAAGTCGATTGGGGCTATTTTCGTCCATCGGGGCGAGGTAGATCGAGAAGCCCTCAACAAATGCCTGGCTGTCTTGGAGCGGGATGGCATCTTGGGCTTGGCCCCGGAGGGGACGCGCAGCCGTACCGGGACTATGCAGCGCGGCAAGCCTGGCATTGCCTACCTGGCTATCAAAGCCGAAGTGCCCATCCTGCCGTTAGGTATCTCGGGCCCGAATCAGATCTTTTCCGAGTGGAAGCGGCTGCGTCGACCGCGCATTGTGGTACGCATTGATGAGCCTTTCACGTTACAATCGCTCCACGGCCGGCGTAAAGGTGAGCAGTTACAGGCGCGCTCCGATGAGGTGATGCGCCGTATCGCGGCATTGGTAGACGAGGATTTACGTGGCGTATATTCCGATGCGGTCCGCGAACTGGAGTCGGCAGCCTGAAAAACGTTTTTTTGGCCTTTCGCTAAACACAAGCCTATCAGGAGTGAGGGACCATGTATGCTTAATCCGAGTCGGCCGCTAATCGGGATACCGTGTCGCAGCGACGGCTCGATGCTCTATCAAGGCCGGCACATAAACGCCCAGAATTCATCCTACATCCGAGCGGTTATCGATGCCGGCGGCGTGCCCTTTCTCATCCCGCTGGAGGCTCGGGATGAGATTCTGCGCATGCTGTTTGATCAGGCCGCCGGTATCTTGTTAACCGGCGGCGGCGACATCGCACCCCAGTTTTTTGGCGAAACAGCCTATGCGCCACTGGACGATGTACAGTCAGCGCGCGATGAGCTAGAGCTCGCTTTGGTTCGCTGGGCGCTGGAGGAGAGCAAGCCGCTGTTTGGTATCTGTCGGGGCATCCAGGTGATGAATGTGGCTGCAGGTGGTTCGCTTTTTCAAGACATCGCCGCTCAATGTCCCGAAGCGGATAAGCACGATTATTTCTACTCCCAGGATTACCCCCGCGATTTCTTGGCACACTCGGTCGCCATTGAGCCCGACTCACGATTAGGGGAATTGCTGAGCACGGATCATTTACCGGTTAATAGCTTGCACCATCAGGCGCTCAGGACAGTGCCCTTGGCCTATCGGGCTGTAGCTCATTCACCCGATGGCATCATCGAAAGTATTGAAGTACCTGATCACCCCTTTGCCGTCGGCGTGCAGTGGCACCCGGAGGAACTGGTAGCCAGCCAGGAATCAGCACGACAGTTGTTCCTGGCCTTCGTAGATGTATGTCGGAACGGGAAGAATGGTCGGTTTTCCTGAGACTGCTTTCTGGTTGACGCTGGCCTATGCCAGCGGCCTCAAGCTGGCCCGTGTTAAAGCTATCGTCGCTGCCTGGTGCCTGGAAGGGGGGCAGCCTCTGGCAGCGCTGTTTCAGCTGACGCCGGCAAGTATGGCTGCCCGGCTTGGTATTCCGCTCGAAGAAGGCAAACAGGTGGCGGGGGCCGCCAAGCGTGTCTCAGAACAGGCGGAGTGGTTGGCGCATTTGGAGAGGGAGGGTACAAAACTCGCCACACGAGCTGATTCACGTTACCCGCGTGCGTTAGTACGCTGGCTCCCACCCCCTATGCAACCACTATTGTTATTCTGCCGCGGCGATGTTGCCACGCTGAACCACCCTTCGGCAGCGGTGATTGGAGCCCACGGTGCTGGCACTGAGACGGTCGGCTTCGCCCGTGAGCTGGCGACTTTCTTGGCTGAGGAGGGATTGGCGGTAGTCAGTGGGCTAGACGGGAGAGTCGGCAAGGTTGCACTCGAGGCGGCCTTATCGGCCGAGGGAGGACAGTCCATCGGTGTACTGCCCATGGGCATCAACACCTTCCGGGGTGTGGCTTATACCCTCGGGGAGGCGACCGTTCCTCTTGAGCGTGGTCAGGTTTTGCTGGTCAGCCCTTTCCATCCCGAGGCCAAGTTCAGCGAAGCGCAGGCGCTAGCTCGCAACAAGCTCATTGTCGGGTTGGCGGGTGCTGTTTTTGTGGTAGCCGCTGGCGAAAAAGACGTGGCCCGAGCGACTGCGGAGGAGGCGCTGGGATTGGGTAAAACGGTCTACGTTTGGGATGTCGCTCCGTCGTCTGAGCCGGCCGCTACTGGCAATCAAGCTCTTATTCAGGCCGGTGCGCTGCCCATCGGCGGCCTGTCGGATATCTTGGATGCAGTGGAATTGATCGTGGCAACTGCATTGGAGCTGCTGGAGGCAAGGGAGGCCCCTGCGACGGTGCCTCCACTTGCGGCACAGGTGAAAGAGACCGAAGTGCCGTATGACTCCCAGGCGGTCCTGGACCTTCTCTCGGAGGCGGGACGGGTACCTGAGTCTCTGGCTCGGCGGCTGCGTGAAGCAGCGGGGGGTTGAATATGCCCATTCTCGAGTTTCAGCTCGAGCCCTATCCTGCCCATTGGGAGTTGGCCAGCCTGAAAAATCGTCTTGACTTTTTGCTAGTTTACTCTTAAAATATCCGAGCAAGTATCCCGCCGAAGCCCCTTGGCTAGTGTGCTCCTACCAATTTGCTTTGCGGACTTCGTTTCCACTTTAGTCTTTGCTTGCCTCAAGTCCCGTCTGGACGTGACGAAGGGAGCCTACTTGCCGCTGTTCTACCAGCGCCCCGCACGGGGCACACGGCACGCCTTTCGCGGCAGTCAGTGCGGCAGATGCCTCCACAAAGAGGCCACAATATGAGAGGTAGGCAGGTAAGAATATCTTTGCCGGTTCGGGAATGGGATACTAGCACAACCAAAGCATGATGCGGTATAGGTTAAGTCAACAAGATTGGTGTGATCTAGGAGAAGAGAAAGTTGTCTAAAGAGAGTCGTTGGATACCCCTGATAGCTGTTGTGCTGTTGGTTTGTTTGGGTGCCGTGTGTGTGCTGGGTGTAGTCGGTGGCAGTACGTATCTGGGGCAACTGACTGGTACGGAAAATACCGTATCGGTTGACAGCGGAGCCCGCTCTGGCAAATCGGATGAATCGGACGCTGTCCCTCAGGCGAAGACACCCGAGCCTGTTGAAGCTCCAGTTGAAGCTCCAGAGGAAGAGCCAGGCATCTCAACACCCTCACCCACTGGTGACCAAGTTCTTGTCTTGCCGGGCGGCGATCCCCCCACACTTGACCCTCATTTGAGTGCTGATGCAACCTCGGCCGAATACGTAGTGGAGATTTTCAGTGGACTGGTGACCTTTGATCGAGACCTGAATCTCGTGCCCGATCTGGCCGAGCGCTGGGAAGTCAGCGACGACGGTACCGTTTACACCTTTTACCTGCGCGAAGACGCTCGTTTTCACAATGGCAAGCCGGTACGCGCTCAGGACTTCAAGTGGTCCATTGAACGTGCCTGTGATTTCCGCACCCGCTCGACTACTGCCGATACCTATTTGGGCGACATCATCGGCTGTCGGGATAAGTTGAGGGGCAACGCCGACGAAGTGGAGGGCGTCCAGGTGATTGACGATCACACACTGGAGATAACCATCGACCAGCCGCGCGTCTACTTCCTTTCCAAGCTGACCTATCCCACCGCTTATGTTCTGGATCAAGAGAACCTCGAGCGCGGCGGACGTACCTGGACTGACAATCCGAACGGCACCGGTCCCTTCGAGTTGGCCGAGTTTCAGTTCGGGGAGCTCATCGCACTGGAACGCAATGAGAACTACTATCGCGAACCAAAGCCGCAACTGGAGCGCATCGAGTTCGTCTTGGCGGGTGGTTCCCGAATGGTAATGTACGAGCAGGGCGAGCTGGATATGACAGCGGTCGGTTTGAACGATATTGAGCGTGTCACCGACCCCACCAACCCGCTGAATGACGAATTGAACACCGTCGAGAGTATGGGCATCTTCTACATTGGCCTGAACAACAACCAGCCTCCCTTCGACGACATGAAAGTGCGCCAGGCCTTTAACCACGCCCTGGACCGCCAGCGCATCATAGATGTGGTTTACAAAGAGACAGTGCCGGTGGCTTGGGGGATTGTCCCACCGTCGATGCCAGACTACGAAAACCCCGATTTGAAACCATTGGAATACGACCCGGAAAAGGCACAACAACTCATCGCCGAGTCAAAGTATGGCGATGTGAGCGAATTCCCGGACATCACTCTCCACGCCCTCGGCGCCGGGGGTGCTACCGGGCGCATCATTGAGGCCATTGTTGCCACTTATGAAGAGAATCTAGGCGTGCAGGTTGAAGTACAGCAAACTGACTGGGCCACTTTCCTCAGTGACCTGAATCGTCCTGACAACACCAACCAGATGTGGGGTGGCGAGGCGGGTTGGATTGCCGACTACCCTGATCCCCACGATTTCCTCGATATCCTCTTCCGCTGCGACAGTATGCAAAATCATACCGGCTATTGCAACCCTGAAGTGGATGAATTGCTGGACCAGGCGTCTGGTGAGAACGATCCAGAGAAACGCGAAGCTATATATCGCCAGGTGGAGCAAATTGTCATCGAGGAGGCGGCCTGGGTGCCCTTGTTCTTTGAGGTTGAGTATTGGCTCGTTAAACCCTACGTCCAGAATGCTTACCTGCCGCCTATGGTGATACCCAAGTATCAGTACTATAGCATGCAGCGCTAGCGGGGCGTCGGATGCTGGCTTACCTTATCCGACGCCTGCTGTGGCTGCCTATGTTGTTGATCATTGTCTCTTTCATTACGTTCGCGCTGGGATATTACGGCCCGGCCGATCCGATTGTCGCCTTGTTGGGCCAACACTACGATCCCGAAATAGCTGAGCAGCTGGCGCGCGAATATGGGTTTGATCAACCATTCTTTACTCAATATCTCAAGTATTTGGGACGCGTTGCCCATCTTGACTTTGGCGAGTCCATCAAATATCGCAATCAACCTGTCTGCTTGTTACTATCCAGCTCAATGCAGTGTCGTCGTTCATTGGTGTTGGGCTTGGCATAACCCTGGGGGTGATCGCAGCTCTGAAACGGGGAAAACTGACCGACCGGGTGGTGGTCTTTGGCGTGGTGTTTGGACGGGCGCTGCCTGTTTTCGTGGCCGGTCCTATTTTACTCTTCCTATTTGCCCGGACGATCCCGGTGCTGCCGCCGGGTGGTTGGGACGGCATCTTCAGCCGGAGTGCAGTGCTCCCGGTATTGTTGCTCTCTATCGGGCCAATGGCCATATTTGCCCGACAAACACGGGCGGGCATGCTAGAAGTAATGGGACAGGATTACATCCGTACCGCGCGCGCCAAAGGTCTGCGCGAGATGACGGTCGTGACGGCCCATACGCTACGCAATGCCTTTATTCCCCTACTGACCATTCTGGGATTCTTGCTGGGTAGCCTGGTGGAGGGGACGTTTCTTACCGAGACCATCTTTGGCATCCCTGGCATGGGACAATTCGCTTTTGAGGCGCTGAGTGGACGCGACTATCCTGTCATCATCACTGTCACCCTGTTGGTAGCTGTGGCCTATGCCCTGGGCAATTTGTGGGTTGATTTGTTCTATGGCATAGTAGACCCACGCATTCGGCAGGCTTAGTAAAGAAAGGATGACAACACCAGCCAGAGCCGACTTGGACTTGCGACTGAAGGCAGCGGGGGAGGCTACACGGCCACGACGAACACTGTGGGGCGATGTATGGGCTCGTTTGCGCCGCAATCGACCGGCTGTAGTGGGCCTGGTGATCATCATCTTGATGTATTTCACCGCCATCTTTGCGCCGCTGATTGCACCTTACGAATACGACAAAATTGACCTGGAGAACGTGCGTGCTGGCCCTAGCCTCGACCATCCGCTGGGCACCGATGAATTGGGGCGCGATGTGTTCAGCCGGATCGTATGGGCTGCACGGTCGGCTGCCTTTGTGTCCATCGCCGTCACCGTCTTTGGGCTGACGTTAGGCATTCTTTTCGGCGTTTCATCCGGATACTTAGGCGGCTGGGTAGATACGCTGATCATGCGCATAAGCGATGTGCTTTTCGCCTTTCCAGGGCTGTTGTTCGTCTTCTTCATCGCCGCTACCATCGCGCCGACGCTGACCGCCTGGCTGAGGAGCATTGGGCTGGATGACCTGGCACGCTCGGATTATCTGGATTACCTGGTGGTGATTATTGCCCTGGGACTGGTCGGCTGGCCGGGTATGGCGCGACTGATTCGAGGTCAACTGCTCTCGCTCAAGAAACGCGAATTCATCCTGGCTGCCCAAGCCATCGGGGTGCCGACCTGGCGGATTATGTGGCGACATCTGCTGCCCAATGCCATGCCCCCTCTCATTGTGGCAGTGTCTGGCGGTATGGGCGCCATCATCCTGTCGGAGGCGACCCTAAGCTTCTTGGGTATTGGTCTGCAACCGCCCAATCCCAGTTGGGGGGCGATGCTCTATCAATATTATGGCTATTGGCGTACAGAACTCTGGCCGCTGCTGTTCATCCCGGCTGCCGTCCTGGTCATCATTATACTCGCCTTCAGTTTCCTGGGCGATGGTTTGAACGAAGCGCTGAATCCACAGCTTGATTAGAGAACCCTCAATCTAATCTCTGAGCTCTAATCTCTATCATCAAGGAGGATTGTATGGCATCTGTACTCGAAGTAAAAGGGCTCAAGACCCAATTCTTCACCCAAGACGGCGTGGTTAAAGCGGTCAACGGCATTTCTTACGAACTCAACGAGGGCGAGACGTTGGGCATCGTAGGAGAAAGTGGGTGTGGCAAGAGTGTGAGTGTGATGTCACTCATGAAGCTTATTCCCATACCACCCGGCAGGATTGTGGGGGGAGAAGCGATATTTGAGAGTCGTGACCTGATGAAGATCGATGATGACGAGATGCGCTCCGTGCGGGGCAACAAAATCGCGATGATCTTCCAGGATCCTATGACCTCGCTCAACCCGGTGCTGACCATTGGAAAGCAAGTGTCAGAAGCCCTGGAATTGCACCTGGGGATGAGCAAGTCAGAGGGACGCCAGCGAACCGTTGAGTTGCTGGAGATGGTGGGTATCCCCTCAGCTGCAGATAGGGTTGACGACTATCCCCACCAGTTTTCAGGTGGTATGCGCCAGCGGGTGATGATCGCCATGGGGCTGAGTTGCAACCCACAGATTCTCATTGCCGATGAGCCGACCACTGCCCTGGACGTGACGATCCAGGCTCAGATTGTGGATCTGGTGAAGAAATTGCGCGATGAGATCGGGATGGCCATTATTTGGATCACTCACGACCTGGGCGTGGTCGCCGGGCTGGCCGACCGGGTGGTGGTGATGTACGCTGGCTTTATCGTCGAAGAAGCGTCGGTGAAGGACCTCTACGGTGACCCACGCCACCCTTACACGATTGGCTTGCTGGCATCTCTCCCCAGATTGGATGAGGAACGCGGTCGGCGATTGGCATCTATTGAGGGATTGCCACCCGACTTGATCTTTGCCCGAAGGCTGCCCTTTCTATGCTCGCTGCAATTATCGAGTTGACAGGTGCCAGGTGGAAAACCCACCGCTTGATCCGGTAGCCCCGAACCATAAAGCGGCCTGTTGGGTAGATGTAACCACGGCAGAACCAAACAGACTAGACGTGGCGTCGTGAGACGTAAGACGTGATGCGGAAAGGGTAACACTGGAAAACGCACTACACACCCTGGATTGCGTTTTCCAGAAGGCCTGCCCCCCGGGAGCCTACAGGTTACGAACTACGCATTACCTTATCGGACCAGGAGAACAACACTATGAGCAACAACAACATTTTGCTTGATGTCCAAAACCTGAAAATGTATTTCCCCATCACGCAAGGGATTATCATCCAGAGGCACATTGGGGACATCAAGGCCGTAGATGATATTACCTTCTTCGTCAGGAGAGGAGAAACCCTGGGGCTGGTGGGAGAGTCTGGCTGCGGCAAATCGACCACAGGCCGGGCGATTCTGCAGCTCTATCGGCCCACGGACGGCCACGTCTACTTCAAGGAGGAGGATCTAACCTTACTCAAGGGTGAGGCGTTGCGTCGCATGCGGCGCGAGATGCAGATGATCTTCCAGGACCCCTATGCTTCACTCAACCCACGTATGACTGTGGGCAACATCATTGGTGAGCCGCTGGAAGTGCACAACATTCACTCAAGCAAAGCTGAGCGGAGGGAGCGAGTTCAGGAACTGCTAAGGGTAGTGGGGTTGAATCCCTACTTCGTCAACCGCTACCCCCACGAATTCTCAGGTGGTCAGCGCCAGCGCATTGGCGTGGCTCGAGCGCTGGCGGTAAATCCTGAGTTTATTGTCTGCGACGAGCCGATTTCGGCCCTGGACGTGTCCATCCAGGCGCAGATCATCAATATGTTGGAGGACCTGCAAGGCGAGTTTGGCCTGACGTATCTCTTTATCGCCCACGACCTGAGTGTGGTCCGACACATCAGCGACCGCATCGCGGTGATGTATCTAGGTAAGCTGGCCGAGTTGGCTGACCGGGATGAGCTATATGCCAATCCACTGCATCCCTACACTCAGGCCTTGCTCAGCGCTGTACCCATCCCCGACCCGGTCATCGAAGAAAAACGCCAGCGTATTATCCTGGAAGGGGATGTGCCCAGCCCGGCCAATCCGCCCAAGGGCTGCAACTTCTCCACCCGCTGTCCGCGGGTGATGGACGTATGCCACGAAGTGGATCCGGAATTCAGGGACCTGGGCGGTGGTCATTGGGTCGCTTGTCATTTATATTAGACCTTGACGGCTGACCGATTAAGTGGTATATTTATGTTGGGACTTGTCTCATCGGTTCCCTGTGTGTACCTACTCCCATTGAACTATTTCATTCAACCCATCGCCGTATCCTAGTAAATGCACATTTCGTTTCCGATAGTGTACCCGCCTGTTGGAGAGTCGTTCTTAGCGATCGGATTCCTCCGCCAGGGGGAGGGTGTGTTAGTAGAGGAAATATGGCGACCTCCGGGGAAGAACTCACGCTAATTGCTCGCGCCAAGCGGGGGGACCTGGGAGCGTTTGAAGCTCTCTATGAAATGCACAAAGGTCCCATCTATCGGACGGCCTTGGCCATTACCGGTGACCGCTCGGCTGCGGAGGAGATTCTACAGGAGACCTTCTTGCGGGCTTTCAAGCACATCAACAAGGTTCGCGAGGGAGTATCACTGTCGCCCTGGCTTTACCGCATCGCTGTCAATCTGGCCTATGACTATGGGAAAGCCCGCAGCCGCACTTGGCACGTCGCATTGGATGGAATCATCGAGCAGTTGATTGCACCGGCCTCAGCTTCACCGGAGAACATGGTGGAGGAGCGTGAGCTCTATGACCTGATCTACGAGGCCATTGACAAGTTGGAGTTCAAGCAACGCGTCGCGTTGGTGTTGTTTTACCTGCACGATTTCAGCCTGGCTGAGATCGCGGAGATTATGGACTGCCCGGTAGGTACAGTCAAGTCCCGGTTGCACTACGCACGAGAGAACCTGCGCCGGGAGCTTGTGGCTGATCAGCGTCTACCGCTAGGCTTGGCGTATGAATTCACATAACCCCTATTCTGAAGACGAGTTAGATCCCTTGGTACGAGGGGCGCTCAAGGCACGGGTGAGCGGGCTGGAACCGCCAGACCGGGTGTGGGAACACATCAAGGTAGAACTAGAGGCGGAGCAGCCGGCGCCACCACGCCGATCACAACAGGTAGCGTGGATGCCTCTCGCCGTGCAGGCTGCCTTAACCTTGCTGCTGGTTATGCTGGGAGGGTTTGGCCTGCGGACGCTATTGGTTCCAAACAGTCTTCAAGACTCTTTGCCGAATACGACGCCAGCTCAGACCATAGCGTACGTGGGTGAGCCATCAGTCTCCCCCGCCGTGGTGGTCTTTGATGACCAGGCCGAGCTACGCTCGCTTAGGGCTGATTTAGGGTCGGGCGCGTCCCAACCAATCGCTGAGCTAGACAACCGTCCACCTATCGTCATACCACGGGACGTCCCCCCGAACGCATTGTTCCAAGAGGGGCGCGTGCTCGAGCCTGAACTTTCATTGTCTCTCATAGTCGAAGAGCAGAATCCCATCCGTAGCGGGCCATATCCCTGGTACCGATAACCAGCTTGTCGCCTGCTCCTTGACTTTCCGAGAAAAACCTCACACAGAAAGGAGGTGGTTGAACGGGTTAGCCTGATGCTTTTTCGCAGCAATTGGTGCTACGACGTCACTCTCGCATAAATAATGCAGAAAGAAACCGTTTTCTCCCCTCATTGCCCTGAATATGACAAGGTCCTGGTAAGGGCGAAGCCCTGAAAAGGACAAGGTCCTGGAAAGGACGCCCCGGATAAGACAAGCCGGTCTTTGGGATTGAATGTCAGGCAACAGAAAACGAGTTTCTGAAGTCACGTGGTAGTACCTGGAGTGGACGCTTTGTTCACTCCGAACACCCCAAGCTCCAAATACACTTCTTTAGGAGGAGACTCTAATGTTTTCCAAGAAAACGGTATTGGCGTTGTTTGCCATGGTGGTTGTGCTTTCTATGATAGCGGCCCAGTGCGGTGCCCCGGCAACGCCACAAACCATCGTCGAGAAGGTTGTCGAGACGGTGGTGGTTGAGAAAGAAGGGGAGACCATCGTCGAGACCGTCGTGGTCGAGGTGGAGAGGACCGTCGAGGTCGAGAAAGTAGTCGAGAAGGTTGTCGAGAAGGAAGTCGTCGTCGAGGTTGGCGCGCTCCCTGAAGCGGAAACGCTGGTGACCTCCTTCGGCTACAACGATGTGCCCACCCTGGACCCCTCGCTGGCAGAAGATACCAGCGCCATCCAGATGGGTGTCGAGCTCTTCCCCGGCCTGACCCGCATCCACGAGGAGACGGGTGACGTACAGCCCGGAATGGCCACCGACTGGACCGTGTCCGACGATGGCCTGGTCTACACTTTCAACATCCGCGACGACATATCCTGGGTGAAGTTCAACAACGTGACCGGTGAGGTCGAGCAGGTGCTGGACGACGAGGGCAACCCCCGCATCGTCAACTGCAACGATTTCCTGTACGGCATCCGGCGCACCCTGGATCCGAACACGGGCGGCAGCTACGCCTACGTCAACTGGGTCATCGAGAACGCGGGCGCGGTGAACGGCGAGAACGGCGAGGATGATCCTCTCTTTGGGCAGACTGATCAGATCGGCGTGCAGTGCCTGGATGACTTCACCCTGGAGTACACGCTGCGCGAGGCGGCCGCCTTCTTCCCCTCCATCGCCCATATGTGGATCAACTGGGCGCAGCCCCAGTGGCTGATCGAGGAGATGGGCGACCGCTGGGTCGAGGGCGGCATCGTCCAGAGCTACGGCCCTTACGCGCTGTTTGACTGGACCCATGATGCTTCGATCACCATGATCGCCAACCCATTCTGGCCGGGTACCGACTCGATCCCCGTGCCGACCATCAAGTACGTGCACTCGCTGTTCCTGGACGATCCCGAGGCGTTCGCTAACTACGAAGCCGACCTGATGGACGTCTCCAACGTGCCCCAGGCCGAGATCGAACGCGTCAAGGCAGACCCGACGCTGTCCGAGGAGCTGAACATCTACCCGGATACCTGCACCTACTACTACGGCTTCAACACAAGCAAAGCGCCCTTCGACGACGTGAACGTGCGCAAGGCCTTCTCGTGGGCCATCGACCGCCAGGCGTTGATCGACAACGTCACCAAGGGTGAGCAGGAGCCGGCCCGCTGGTTCGCGCGCCCTGGCCTGACCGCGGCGCCCAACCCGGCTGCGGGCGATGACTTTGGCCCGCCGCCCACGGCTGACGTGGAGGCGGCCCAAGAGTTCCTCGCGGCTTCCTCCTACGGCAGCGCCGACGCCCTGCCCGAGATCACCCTCATGCACAACGAGAGTGCCGGGCACGCGCGCATCGCCGAGGCCATCCAGCAGATGTGGAACGAGAACCTGGGCGCGAACGTGAACATCGCCACCCAGGAGTGGGGAGTCTACCTGGAGACCCTGGAACAGGACTCGCCTCAAGTCTGGCGGCTGGGCTGGTGCGACGACTACCCGGATGCCAGCAACTTCGACAAGGACGTCTTCCGCTCCGACTCGGGCAACAACCACACCTGGTGGGGCAACGACGAGTTCGATGCCCTGGTAGACGAGGCTGCCCGTGTGACCGACCCGGAGCAGCGCAAGGAGCTGTATGCCCAGGCTGAGCAGATCCTTGTCGACCAGGATGCGGCCATCATCCCCATCTACTGGTACACGGGTGTGGAAGTCACCAAGCCTTACGTGAACCGCACCTTCGGCCGCGGTGGCCAGAACTACTACGAAAAGTGGACTATGGACAAACCAGAGTAGCTTGTCCTGAGCGTTAGGATGGAGCCCTCCCTCGGGAGAGCTCCATCCACTTACCAAGGTGCAACGCACCTCGTCCCCTCCGCTACGCTAACGGGATGCTTCGTCCCAGTTTCCTGGGACTACGCAAGGTGCGTTGCACCTGTCTTGAAACAAGGGGGTCTTATGGGCCGATACATCATTCGCAGACTGTTGTGGTTGATCCTGGTGGTCTTCGTGGTCT
>WOR8_10005650_pt1 | contig 13310 bp, 15 predicted proteins | sample DeeMarSeWOR38_10_FD_19890 | JGI IMG/M metagenome (IMG submission 19890) | reverse complement strand
CGCCTGGGTACTGGGGACCAGCCCACAAGGGAAAAACGCCAGGACTATAACCCGGACCGCTTGTCCCGACATCGTAAGTTCCGGCCTCAATACCATCCAATAGCTTCGCTGGATGCACGCCGTAGAACTCGGTCCACTCGATCTCATAGTCGGTCTCGGCCTTAACACGGTCCCCTATGGTCTTCATCCAAGTCTTGAACCCGATTCCGGCCTGGAAGTCGCCAGCCGGCCAGAAAGTAGCGAAATCGAGCTGAATCTTCTCGCGAGCACTAGCTGGCGCAGACCAGGCCAGAACAACCATGCTCACAGCTAGCACTACGGCTAACACGATTAGGGATGCTTTCTTCATTATTTTTCCTCCTTTTGTATGGTTTAGAGCTGCTGAAATTGCCTCTGCCGAAGTCAGTACCGGTGACAAATTTTCCGTTTTCACCACCAAGCCGGTTTAACTTTCCCATGGTAAAAGGAAATTGTGACTTATAAATTAAGTTCAGTTGTATTGTTACACTTCCCTAAAATGAATCCCAAAGGGAAATATGAGCAGCATTATCAATAACCTGTCAAATTTGTCCGTTTTTCAAAAAAAGGGCCGAGTCTCTCGAACCACCTGACCCACGGGTTCTTCTTTTTCTCTCTGGCCTCAATAACATCTGCGACATACAAATCAATATTTGCTATTTCGTGCTTAGGAACATAGTAGGAAGCTCCCTCTTCTGCGGATTTCGTCAAGGTCTCTTCGCCTAAAGCATGGGCGGTGAGCATTAGAGCAGGAATGTCTTGTTCTTTTGCAATCTGGAGAAGTTTGAATCCCTGAACGCCCATGATGTCAAGAACCGCAACGTCGTAGTTATGTGTTTCAAGAAGCTCTTTTGCTTCCTCAAATGTAGATGCACGATCAATCATACAGATGCTCAAAAGATCAGTCAAAGAATCAAGGATGTCGGGTTCGTCATCAACTATCAACACCCTTTTCCCTTGAAGCAGTTTTTCTGTTTCCATTTCCCAGCCCTGCTTTGAAGAATTCCCTTTTCGGAATAGTAAATTTCAAAAAATAAACACGATTCATTTGCCAAAAATAATTTGATAGCTATATCACAGCTATTTGATTTTTTGTCAAGTAAAAATATTGGACAAATTAAGGCGGATAATTTCCCTCAGCATATACAATGTGGGCGCTTACAGAAACTGCTATATCGAAAGCCAATAGATCCAATACTTAATCGGGATTTGAAATCCGATTTTTTTTGGCCTTTGAATGCCAAATTCTATACTTGAAACGGATGACATCCACACCCCTTCGAATTTCAGGTTGGCCTTCATAGCCTGTTTCAAAAGAGGGCCATTGGAGCTGCCAGCGATAAAGAACCTTCTGATCAGCTTCATCAATGAAGGTTTCTTCAGGGGTGAATCGAAACCCGCCATGATTTTCGAACCAGGGTGCCCAGGCCTTGCGCAACGCCGCTTTTCCTTTAACTTTACCACCCGTCCAGTTCTCGAATAAGACGTCTTTATGAAAAAGCGCCATGACGCCATCCAGATCGTGGATATCCCAGGCCGCATTCCACCGCATTAGGGTCTCTTTGATCTGATGCTTTGAAAGTTTCATATTCTAAACTTATTCTCCGGTCCAGTACCCCTGAGGATCAAATTGTTTTAACATGGCAAGTTCCTCCTTGGTGGGTTCCGGGGTTTGAGCCAGTTCACCATCAACCTTCAGCGACCACCCCGTATTGGCCCTTACCGCATCAGCGGTGACGCCCGGATGAACGGATACCAGCATCATTTCTTTTGTTTTTGGATCAAATTTCAAAATCCCCATCGTGGTGATCACCGTTGCCGGCCCACCGCGCGGCAACCCCACTTTCTGGCGCCAGCCGTCACCGTCGCCAAACCCGGGTGAAGTGATATAATCGACCTGCGGCACAAAACGGCGCTTTTCATGCGTCATAATAATAATGTGCCGTTGCGCCAGGCTGGCCAAATCACAAGCACCACCGCTGCCCGGCAGGCGCGTGGCGACATTCAGCGCTCCGCCGATGTAACTGGTATTGAGATTGCCGAAGCGGTCCACCTGGGCGCCGCCGATGAAACTGACATCCACCCATCCCTGCTGAAGCAAACCCATCATGTCGGCCGTATCCGCCAGCCATTGAGCCCGATAAAGATTCGGCAAATCTCCCATGGTCAGGATCGGTTCGGGTGCAAGGGTATCGCGCACAATGCCCAACTCATAAACACCCACGGCATTTTTTGCGTGGGTGCTTTTGGCCAGCAAAAAACCCAACAACGGCAACCGCATCCCCACAAATACGACTTCACCATCGTCTATTTCGCGGGCCGCCGCTGCCACCATTAGCTGGCTTAATGTATAAGACATATTCGACACCTGTATAGTTTACAAAAAATTTCATTATTTTTCATTCTAAACATTTGAGGTTTCAAGGGTCATCAGGTTCCAGGGTTCAAAGGTTCAGCGTTGTCTGACTGGTTTGATTGGTTTAATTTGTTCGATTTAAGCCAACAAATTCAACCAATAAAACAAATAAAACGAATCGAACGGGTCCCAAAACCTCTGAACCTTTGAACCCGGAACCTGCACTTAATAACCATAATCTACCGGCTCCGAAATGTCATGATGCGCTATTGATAAATCCGCCATGCGCTTTTTCCCCAATAGGTTAAGGTAATCTTGCCGCGTGTGGATATTGTCCACCCAATATTTTTTCCATTCTGCAAAATCGTCTGAAGTTTTACTCTGATTTCGGTAGTCGATAAAGGCTTGATGGTCCCGGTTGTAATAACCCGGCACCGGCGAGGGATGACCGCCCCAGGGTGCATGCGCCACAGCGCTGACCCGAAATCCCGGTGTTATCACCCGGTTTGGATCACGGCTGATGATCTCCGGTTCCACAATCTCTTCAGCCGTAATGATGATGTGTCGGCTGGCCAGACAAGCGTCACGGGTGAGTCCCAGGTTACCCCAGGCATGGGCATTTCCGAATTTATCCGCCCGTTGCAGATGAACAATGGCAACATCCGGTTTGAGCGCGCCCACGGCGGTCAGGATATCGCCGCTAAACGGGCAGTTCATGGTTTTCAGACTGGCGTTGGTTTTGAAAAGATCACTGCCCAATGCGGTGCGGGCAGGCATAAAAGGGACTCCCATGGCGCCGGCCCGCAGAGCCATGGCCAGGGTTAAATTGGAGTGGTCTTCCATTTCCAGGGCGCCGTTCTCGACCCCCCGGCGAAAATTATAACAGGACCCGGTGATAACATTGCCCACCCAGGCCGCCCGGATTTTGCGCACACACCCCGCACCAATGATTTGATCGAACAAAATATCCGATATCGGACCGATTAGCGTAAGACGTTTTTTTTTCAGACGGATGAGTTCATGCCCGGCAGCAAACGGAATAAGGGTTTCCTGCGCGAGGCCCAGGGCAATGGAGCTGCCATCCGGCACAAAACGATCAAGCGCTTCAGAAAGGGACAACAGTTTAGAAACAGGCAAATTGAACAACCTCCAGTTTCAAAATAGATCTCGCAACAATCCGGATCGAGCCTATTTTTCCTGCTTTAGGGATTTCTCGAAGTCTTCGAAAAATTGATTGCGCTGTTTCCAGTCCGGTCCGAAGCGCTTATTGAAAAATTCGCCGAGTTTATCAAAGAGCTTGCCCCAGACCGGTTGCCCGCCTTTCAAGACCACATCAGCCAAAAACTCGTCCAGGTCTCTCATTTTTTCTTTTGGCAAGAAAGAAACCGCACCCAGTTTAATCGATTTTTCCAGGGCCTCCGGTGTCAACGCATAGGCGGTCAGCATTACAGTGGGAAACCCCCGTTTGACAGAAGTCTTTAATAGTTCGAAGCCATTTACGCCCATAATATCCAGGATGACAATATCAAAGGTGTAACTCATCAAAAGCTGACGGGCGGTTTCATAATCATTGGCTTTCCGCACCAGGCACATGTCCAAAACCTCTACGATGGTATCGGTCACGTCGACCTCATCATCCACCGCCAATACAATTTTATCTTTCAACAGGCTTTCAGAATCCATAACTTCGATTTCTCCTTTCTGCAGAAGGCTTCGATAGACCGTAAAGCCGGATCGACAATTCTTAGAACCCTACTCAAAAATAGGATTTTGGTTTAAGATCGCGGCGAGGCCGAGTTTAAAACCGTAGGCATACGGTTGTATGTTGAAGATTTTAAACGAGGCACCAACAAAGATATTGGGCCAAAAGATATTTTTGAGATGGGTTCTATAATGGCCTATATCATTATAAAAAACGACAAGTCAAGGAATGCCTTGAGCCGATGATCAAACAGATGGCAAATTTATTTCATCATTTTATTCAAACCGAAGTTATGAATTTTAGCTTGCATTGCTAGGTGTTCCGTAATAAAGATTTCGGGCTTCAGTGCACAGGTTTCAAAAAAAGTTGGTTTCAGGTTTCAAGGACACGTTATATTGGTTTAATTGGTTTAATTCGTTCCATTGGTTCGCTTTAAGCCAACCAATTCAACCCATGAGACCAATAAAACTAATTTAACAAATCTTTATACCTTGAACAATTGAGTCTGACTCCATGAATCTTTAACCCGCACCTCGCAACCCGAAACCCGGTGAACGATGACACCTGCCGAAAAAAAGCAGTTCGCGGTTCTGAATGAACGTTTATCAAAAGAAATACAGATTGAGCTTATACAGACCGATCATGAGAAAAGCCCCGTGATAAGGCAATTTTGCGATGAACTTGTTCAGCGGGTACCGCAAGTTCGTGTCAAAAAAGAACAGGGCGATTCAGGTGAGATTCCGGCTATCCAGGTTCATAACGGATTACGGTTTCAGGCGATTCCTGCGGGAACCGAGGTCGGGCCCTTTATTGAAGCCCTTCAATTGAGAGATGCGGGAACAGCCCCGCTTGAGGGATCAGCAGCGGCCCAGCTGAGAAAAATCGATTTGCCAACCCATCTGGTTATTTACGTCTCGCCCCATTGCAAATTCTGCCCGGGTGCCGTACAACAACTGCTTCCGCTGTTAACGTTGAACCCCAACATTCGATTAACAGTGGTGGACGTGATGCACTTCCCCGAACTTGCCGAAAAAGACAACATTCAATCCGTGCCCACCTTGATTTTAGAAGATCAATTCCGCTGGACCGGAACGATTCAACTCAATGAAATTATTGAGATGATGGTAAACCGCGATCCCAGCGTTTTGGGACCGGCGTCTTTGGAAATGTTGCTAAAGCAGGGCAAGGCCGGTCAGCTGGCAGAAATGATGCTGGATAAAGCAGAAATCTTTCCTGCCTTTTATGAACTTTTGATCCATAAAAAGTGGCCGGTTCGTCTGGGTGCCATGGTGGTGATGGAGGAAATCATCGCGAAAAATCCGGATTTGGCGGTTCAAACGATCAACCCCCTGCGGCAGCGGTTTGATGAAGTTGATAATCGGGTAAAAGGAGATCTCGTGTATATTTTGGGCCAAATGGCGCCGAAGGAAACAACGTCTTTGCTGGAAAGCATATTGAAAGGAGAATATGCGGCAGAGGTCAAAGAGGCCGCAAGAGAAGCGTTGGAGAATCTGTCGTAATATACAATGAATGAATTAGAAAATATAAAGGATCTGCCATGTCAATTTCGCTTTGCTCCGGTCCACTTAACCCGGTAGACGAATATTTTGTCGATAAAGCCAAAGTGTTTGCAGATGAACACCTGAAGCTCTATGCGGAACACTGGGAGCAAACCAAACAACAGCCCGAAAAAACGCTTCGCATGGCCATTTCCCAATTTGCTGGTATCCGCATACCAAAAGATGTGGGCGGGAACGGGAGTACGGCAGCCACCATTGCGCGCGTTTATGAAGAAATGGCCAAGATCGATATTGGATTTACCTGTGCCCTGGCGGTTCATAACGTTGTGACGATTGCGGCCTCCCTTATCGAGAATACAGCGCTTCGAGACCGAAACCTGGGCAAATTGATGTCCGGTGAAGCCATTGGAGCGTTTTTATTGACGGAACCCGATATCGGATCGGATGCAGCATCCATTCAAACGCTGGCGATTGAGAAAAACGATAAATACATCATAAATGGAGGCAAAGCCTGGGTCACAAACGGTGTAAAAGCAGACCTTTTAGCTGTTTTCGCTCAGACCATCCCCGGGTTGTCGGCAAAGGGAATCGCCGGATTTGTGATCAAGCCTGACCTGCCGGGTGTTTCAGCAAAACCGGCTTATAATATGCTGGGCAATCATGCCATGGGGTTAATGAAATAGAATTTTCCAACTGCCAGCTTGAGGCCGCGATGATGGCATTTGCCCCGGGTACGGGTTTCAAGGCGGCAATGGACGGTATAGATGTAGCGCGTTTCCGAGTTGCTGCCGTGTGCAACGGTGCGCTTGAAGGTGGTTTAAACACTGCCGTGGATTATGCCAAAAAACGAGAAGCGTTCGGCCGCCCGATCATCAACCAGCAAGGTCTCCAATGGCAACTTGCCGAAGCCGCCACCCAACTTGAGGCAAGCCGAATGCTGACCTATCGTGTGGCGGAAATCATCGATAAGGGGGAAAGTGTCACCGTTATGGCCGCGCATGCAAAGAAATTCGCGAGCCGGGCCGCATTTGAGGGTCTCAGTACCGCAATGCAGGCCATGGGGGCTAACGGTCTTTTGCGAGAAAATCCATTGGCACGGCAAATGTCCGGCGCAAGAGTAACATACTATATGGACGGAACAACCGAGATTCAAAACATTGTCATTGGCCGTTCGCTAATTGGATAACGCTACGACGAAGCGGCTGCAATGGAGCCAGACGGAATTGCAGCCTGTCTTTAGATAATCAGGCTACCACCCATGTCGAATCTCAAATTCGCCAGGCAAAGATTCCAATACATCGATCGCAACCAACTTTGTTGGCGGTCGCTGGTTGAGGTATTCGATTTCCGCTGCCGGGGTTTGTGTCTGTCTGGCGATGATTTCCTGGACTGCCGGCGCGCACATCCTCCCTTGACAGCGGCCCATGCCCATGCGGGTCATGCGCTTTAACGCATTCATCTCGATGGTACCGTTGTCAATGGCGCTTTTGATATCACCCAGTGTTAATTCTTCGCATCGACAAATTATGGTATCATCATGGGCGAGTTCAAATAGGCCCGGACGGGGGTATGATATCCGATCCAGGGCATCTCGCAAACGCCCCAGCTTTTTCATGTCATTCAGGTAGGGTTTTTTCCGCTTGCGGGATTCCTCGGATGAAATGTAACCGAGGGATTGGGCGGTGGAGATCCCGGCGATTCTTCCTTCCAACATGGCCATGGCGCTGCCGGCAACACCGGCGCCGTCACCCACGGCAAACACGCCTGGCACAGATGTTTCCATATCCTCATTTCGTGTCGGGATCCAGCCCCCGAGATCAGGCGCATATCGGTGCTGGCAACCCACCAACCGCGTCAGTTCAACCGAAGGCACAAGACCATAGCCCAGGCAGATGGTATCAACCTTAAGAATACGGCGCGTTTTATCAATGGCGCGCCAGTCTTTGTCCACTTCAGCAATAACGGCCTCCTCCACTTGACGGTCCCCGCGGGCCTCCAATATCATATGTCTGCGCAACAGGGGCACACCTGCTTTGCGGATTGAGCGCATATATTGCAGCCCATCTGTCAAAAGCCCCCAATTACGACTGAATCCTTTTAACAATTTGAGCCAGTTATTGATTTCACCGGCCTCCAGGATCGCCTCAACCTTTCCGCCGCCATCCAGGACCTGGTTGGCCACAACCAGCTGCAAGGGGCCTGTTCCGGCAAAAAGGATATTTTTGCCCGGCAACACCCTTTGCATTTTGACCAGGGTCTGTGCCCCCCCTGCGGTCAGCACTCCCGGCAGGGTCCAGCCCGGAAATGGAACCGGTCGGTCGTAAGCACCAGTGGCCAAAACAAGCTTGTTGAAGGCTAATCGCTGTCCTTTACCCGCTTGATGAAATGCCATGATCCGATTTTCAAATATAGCGAACACGAGCGAATCCTGCAGGTAATCGATCTTTGCGCGAATGGTATTAAACTCTGCAAGAAGCACTTTTCCCTTTTCATAATCCGGACTCAGAAAACCGGGATTTAACAGTTTGAACCCGTCGTTGAGCTGGCCGTAAATCCGGCCACCGGGTTTCGGATTCTCATCTAAAATTTTGACGGTTACCCCTGCCCTTGCGGCTTCGACTGCAGCGGCGATTCCAGCGGGACCGGCACCGATAATAATCAATTCGGGATTTTTCAATCTGCCACCTCCCATCTCTGCAAGCCTTTCTGGGTTTCTAAACGCATCCCGGGCTGCGCCAGTGTTTGACACGTCCGGGTATTGGGCACGCCATCAATGACCATCGTACAGCCGTAACACAGGCCAATCCCACAGCAAATCCCACGGGGCTCATCTCCCCCGGCAGTCCTGTTGGTTGTCCGTATGCCGGCTGCCATTAGGGCTGCAGCGACCGTCTCCCCTTCATAAGCGACAACCGGTAGACCATCGACTTCGATCTCAAAAGCCTGACCGCGCTGCACATCCTTCCATATTCTCAAGTCCGGTGTCATTTCATCTCCCTCGTATTTAATAAGGATATCTTATCTATTTTTTAAGTTTGAAACGATCAACTTAAATCAGCGATAAATATCTTCAAATCGTGTCCAGCGCACCGCCGACAAATCCATTGAGGGCGTCCCGTCAACGATCCATTCCGCCAGAAGCCTTCCCGTAATCGGGCCCAGGCAAAAGCCATGACCCGAATGCCCTGCGGTTAAATAAAATCCTTCCACATGGGGGGCTTTGTCGATGATACAAACCGCATCAGGGGTCCAGTTGGTCAGCCCGGCCCAGCTATGAACAATGCTGACCTTCTCCAGAAATGGGAAAAGCGTCAGGCAGCTTTGCCCGGCAATCTTAAATGCGTCATAACTTGTCGTTTTATTATCATCTTCGATGGGCGCACTCGGGATGCCGATGTGCATTCCGCCGCTTAACGCCTGGCGGAAATAACAGCTGCATTGATCGGCGCTGATAAATTCAGTGAAAACCGGGGGAAGCGGCTCGGTCACCATAAGTTGAGAGCGTTTAACCTCAACCGGAAAATCCATACCGATTTGATGGCAAATTGGCCTTGACCAGGCACCGGCGGCGATGACGAAATTCGATGCCCGGTATTCGGCCTGCGCCGTCACAGCAGCAACCACGCGACCGGATTTGACCTCCAAACGCTCCAGGGGCTCATGCTCCCTGATATCGGCACCCAACTGTTGCGCCGCTTTTGCATAAGCCTTGCACACGAACAGTGGATTGGCATTTCCGTCCGACGGGCAATAAGTGGAACCCAGCAGGTCCAGATCCTTTCGCAGGGTCGGCAGCAATTTGCGGGTCTCTTCAGGATTCAGCAAGCGTACATCCAGTCCGGCTTTCTGAGAATATCGAAGTTGTTCTGCAAAAAAATCATACCGATCAGGATTTCCCAGAATATGGAGGTTGCCGCCTTGCCGATATTCAAGCTCCCACTCCAATTCTTCCTGCAACCTCTGCCAGATCTTCACAGATTCCATGGCCAGCGGAAGCTCCGCCGGATCACGCTTTTGCTGACGCACCCCCCCGCCATTTCTTCCAGAGGCTTCGGCACCGACGAAACCTTTTTCCAGCAAAATAACGGATTGCCCCTTTTGGGCCAGTTCGTACGCGGTTGAACACCCCATGATTCCGCCGCCAACGACAACCACCGCTGCTTCTCGGACGTTAACCATTTTGACCTTCTCCATCGGGTTGAAACAATGAGGAATTGATTTGCTTTATTATGGGTTGTTTATTAGCCACCCACCATTATAAGAAAGAACTTTATTTCTTCCCCATTTTTCAGCGGTGCCCTTAAATCGGATAAATGCTTGAACCCTTTCATGGCAAGCACGTGGTGGGTGAAGCGGATCCGGGCAGCATCCCAAATGAGTGGCGGCATATTGGGGCCATACTGGCGTCCGATTTCAGACAAAAGATCTTCGAAACAGGCAATTTCAGAAAGTTCGACCTGAGTTTTACCAATTCCGGCATAACGCGCCAGTGGGCCGCAAAACGTGATGTTTACATTCATTTTTTCTATCCAGAAGCAGGGGTGCAATTTTCCTTAAATCCGCCGGTTTCGGTTTTTCAAGCAGCCTTTCTTCAAAATATTGAATCTATATATCCGAAACGCCGCTAATAAATCAAGGGCCCGCGTTTTTATCAAATTTAAAGCACCGTAAGCGGATTGAGCTGGGTTCTATCCAGAGTGCAGCGGAAAAACCCAAAAAAAAACCCCGTCGTGTTCGACAGGGTCTGCTGAAATAATTTCAGGTCTTATTGGAAAGAAGATTCGAAGATGAGTTAATTTAAGATTTTTTTTCTTCCTTTGAGGATTTCTTCTTTGATGCTTTTTTAGGTTTGGGGACAGAATCGTCTTTCTTCTGGGTTGCTGCTGATTTGGCCTCGGGCTCTTCTTTTTTTCCGGACGCCTTTTTCGGTCTGGCCGTTTCTTCTTTTTGCGCTAACGCCTCTTTCTTTTTTGCTTTCGGTCCTTTCTTCGTTTCAGCCGTGGTTTCTTTTTTAACTGATTTCTTTTTACCTTGAGCTTTAACGTCGGCTTTCTTTTCGCTGCCCGCTTTTGTTTTGGCCGCTTTCGCTTTCGCGCCTTTCTTTTTGGTTTTTTTCTTTCCACCCGCCTCGGGAACAATCAGTTCAATCAAGGACATCGGCGCCGCATCGCCGGCCCGTCGACCCAATTTGACAATGCGGGTGTACCCTCCGGCGGAATGGCCAAATTTTTCATTGGCCTCATCGAACAGTTTGTGAACGACGTCTTTTTCTCTGATAACCGCAAGGGCTTGCCGTCTGGCGTGCAGGTCGCCCCTTTTAGCCAGGGTAATGAGATGCTCTGCCAGGCGCCGCAACTCTTTGGCTTTGGGGCCCGTGGTCCGAATACGCTCATGTTTAAACAAAGAGGTGACCATATTGCGGAACATCGCTAGGCGATGACTCGTGGTTCGATTTAGTTTCAAGCTATCTTTTCGATGTCTCATACGGCCAATCACTCTCCTTCTTCGTTATCTTCTTTGGGGGGCACAAAGCCTTCCAGTTTCATGCCGAGCGACAATTCCATTTCGGACAACACTTCTTTAATTTCGTTCAAGGACTTGCGACCGAAATTTTTTGTTTTGAGCATTTCTGCTTCGGTCCTGCTGACCAGCTGCCAAATCTGGTTAATGTCTGCATTCTTGAGGCAGTTGGCACTGCGGACCGATAATTCAAGTTCTTCAACGCTGCGATACAGGTTTTCATTAAACCTTGCTTTGGCCCTATCGTCGGATTTCTCCTCAGTCACAGGTTCGAGTTCTTCGTCAAAGTTTATGAAAATGCTCATCTGATCTTTTAAGATCTTTGCGGCAAAAGCTACGGCATCTTCGGGAAGAAGGCTTCCGTCGGTCCATACTTCCATCGTAAGTTTGTCATAATCTGTTCGCTGACCGACGCGCGCATTGCCGACCACATAATTGACGCGTCTGATCGGTGAATAGACCGCATCAATCGGTATTGTACCGGCAGGGGCTTCTTCATCTTTATTTGCTTCGGCAAGGGAGTATCCTTTCCCGTAATTTACGGTCATGGTCATGTTTAACTTCCCCTCCTCCGAAAGGCTCGCAATGTGGTGCTTGGGATTGAGTACATCACATTTCCCGTCATCACTCAAGATGTCGCCGGCGGTGACTTCTCTTTCTCCCGAAGCTTCAAGTCGAACGGTCTTGGGTTCTGTGCTAGCAAGCCGAAAACGCACTTCTTTTAGATTAAGAATGATTTCGGACACGTCTTCCAGCACACCGGGGATAACACTGAATTCGTGCATGACGCCGTCAAACTTTACCGTTGTAATGGCAGCGCCGTACAACGATGACAGTATAATCCTTCTTAAGGAGTTGCCAATCGTAATGCCGAAACCCCTTTCCAATGGTTCGCACACAAACTTGCCATAGGATGGATTACTGCTAACCTGAACTTTTTCTGGCTTAATCATTTGTTGCCAGTTAATATACATCAGTTCATCAGATGACATTTTTTCTCTCCAGATTGAAAAGATTTTTGGATGTTGGATGTTGAATGATCAATTTAAAGTCGGAACCGCAGGCCCCAATCCAATTGTTGCTGAAATCGCTATTTGGAATAGAGTTCGACAATCAACTGCTCTTGAATCGGCATCGTGAGGTCTTCACGTACCGGGTATCCGTTTACGACACCTTTGCTTTTCTCTTTTTCAAGTTCCAGCCACTGCGGAATTCCTCTGCGAACGACCGCCTCGATAGAGTCTGAGATCGCTGCAACCTTTTTGCTCTTTTCCTTAACTTCAATTGTATCGCCGAGTTTGACCAAAAAAGACGGAATGTTGACTTTTTTACCATTGACCAAAAAATGATTGTGCAGGACAAACTGTCGCCCCTGAGCACGGGAATTCGCAAAACCAAGACGATAGACAGCGTTATCGAGACGCCGTTCCAGTAGTGCCAGCAGATTGCTACCGGTGGCACCTCTCTGGCGTTCAGCCCTTTTAAAAAAAAGGTGAAATTGTTTTTCAGAAAGTCCATACATTCTTTTGACTTTCTGTTTTTCCCGCAACTGTATCCCGTAATCAGAAATTTTCCTGCCGCGGCGCTCACCATGCTGCCCGGGCGGATACGAACGCCTGTCAAAGGCGCATTTATCCGAATAGCAGCGGTCTCCCTTGAGATACAATTTTAAATTTTCGCGCCGGCAGTGCCGACAAACCGAATCTTTATATCTTGCCAAAAGATCCTCCCTTTTGCTTTGTTAAATGGTTAAATCGTTGAAGGGTTAAGTCGTAATTGAAGATATCATCATTTAAGACTATTTGACCAATTAACATATCAACAAATTAACTAAATTAAACTCTTCTTCTCTTGGGCGGTCGACATCCATTATGGGGAATGGGTGTCACGTCTTTAATCATCACCACATTGAATCCGGCAGCCTGCAGCGCACGTAACGCAGATTCTCTGCCGGGACCGGGACCCTTAACATAAACCTCTACGGTTTTCATCCCGTGATCCATTGCCTTGCGGGCTGCGTCTTCAGCGGCGAGCTGGGCTGAGAAAGGCGTACTTTTGCGAGAGCCCTTAAACCCCTGCACCCCGGCACTGGACCAGGAAACAACATTTCCGCCAGAATCGGTTATGGTCACAATCGTATTATTAAATGTCGATTGAATATGAACAACGCCATTCGAAATGTTTTTCTTTACCT
>WOR8_10007771_pt1 | contig 13312 bp, 9 predicted proteins | sample DeeMarSeWOR38_10_FD_19890 | JGI IMG/M metagenome (IMG submission 19890) | reverse complement strand
CGCCACCCGCGCAGCTCTGGGCCGCTTACAGGGTCATCACCGGGATCGTCGAAGGGCTTTCGACAACTGAGCGATCGGAAGTCCAAAGCACAGCTTCACTCTAACGCACAGAACTGCGGCAGTTTGTGTAGAAGTGCGTGCGCAGAAATCGTACTTATCTGCCTAACAAAGCTTGCAGTCGACGCGAAGCGCAGCTGAAGCGGCCGTTATGAGCCTATGTTTTATGGAAAAGAAACTTCCGCCAGGAAAACTAGAGTTTTATAAAAGGATAGATGATGTCCTCTCTTAAGGGAGCTTGGCGTCACTCACCAAATTTGAGATATTTCGCAAAGCTCCCTTAAGTTTCGGTGATGGTCGGGCCGAAAGTACTCACATTTCGTGGGACAAGAGAATGTTCATCTCTGCAAAACCCTTGTCTCGCGCAGGTATAAGGGCTGCATAGTCGTCAGATGCGAATAAGTTGGTAATCGCCTTGTCTGAATCAAAATCCATCACTAGCACCATGCCGCTAGGCTTGCCGTTGATCACTTCACCAACCTTCAAACGTTTCACTAATTTGCCCCCGGCGCCTTGCAGTATTGGCATCACCCCTTGCAGGTAAGCCTGAACGGATTCCATCTCGTCAGGATTTGGTACAGCTGTGACTACCAAGGTTGCTTTCTCATTCATTTTTGGTCTCCTTTTATATTTTAGATTTTTCTGAACGGTCAGTTAGTTATATAATGAGAGTGTGAGATTGTCAAGGAGAAACCTATTGTGGGACGAAAAAAGAAATACGACAGAGACACGTTGGTAGAGAAATCCATGGAACTATTTCGTGACCACGGTTTTGCAGGAACCTCGACACAGATGCTCGTTGAAGGGCTTGGGGTCAATCGTTTTAGCCTTTATGCCGAATTTGGCAACAAGCAGGCGTTATTTGACGCCGCGCTCGAACGCTACGACAGGCAGGTCGTTGAGCGGAACTTCGGCCCGCTCGAAACTCCCACGGCTGGTGTCGAAGAGATTCGCGCGTTACTGGAGTTCTACGCATCAGCTAGCAATGTACCTGCTTGGGGTCGCGGGTGCTTACTGTGCAACACGGCGGTTGAGTTTGGCCCTGAGGATCCAAGTGGTGCTGAGTTTGTACAACGATATTTCAAGAGATTGTCTAACGCATTTTACAAAGCGTTGAGCAACGCACACAGCAAAGGCCGCTTCGACCCTGGGCTTGTTTGTTCTACTGAGAGCCAAAGCGCCACCGGCAATCTTAGAAAACGCTGCAAAAACGGCGATTGAACACCTGGAGGGACTCTGTGTGTAAGGGTGGCTCTATAGACATCTCAGAGGGTAATTGGGCTAGGTAGGTATGATATGCACATAACCTGTGTAGGCCTCCAAATAATGGAAAAACACCCTGGTTTTGGGACCAGGGTGCCATATATGGGCGCGGACGGACTCGAACCGCCGGCCTCACGGATGTGAACCCGTCGAACCAGATTCACGTCCGTAATGCCATCTTACTCGTGGTAGAATCCTTTAACAATTAGCGTTTAACAATTAGCGGTTATGTTAAAAGCCGTAAGAGGTCTGATTTGCTACGTTATTGTAAACCAGCCTCTTTGGGCTTTTTGATACTGCTTTCGGATATTCTACAGACCTGACACCAAGTGTCAATCTTCACGCCAGAGGACCGCCAAGGTGCCATGAACCAGGCTGTTTTGCATCATTCTATGCGGATGGTGCAACTCCGATAATTCAATACCCTGGAGGATATTGAGACAATAGCATCCCTGCTCCACTCACCTGAAAATCTCCTGCAATGAAAGCTCGTCACTGGCACGGCCCGTTACGTGAGAAACCGACGCTCATCCATTCGACCGCGTCTACTTTCCTTCCACGTCAAGGCAGTAGCAGTACATTGGTGCTTCGGCACGGCGATCATGGAAAATGGTCACTAAACTGAATGAACAGTCGAGACTCGCATTTTTGCGTTACCTTCGAGGAGCGGGGCAGCAACTCTACTCTGTACATGATAGCGCGTTGAGGCTGCGTTCGCCTGTTCTGAATGGACAGTCCAGGGCGCCAGCGAGTGGTTGGGCAGCCAGGATACTCGGCCGCCAAATACGAGCGGGCGGCATTCGCTAGCGATCCGTGGCCGACAGGGAATTCTCCACCAGTAGTTCATAGTGCTGTGATCGTTGATCAAACCTTGCGAGAAACTGACGAGCCTTGGGTGGCACAACCGCCAGGTCGTAGTCCTCGCCGGCGAACTCGCGCACAGCGGCAAGGCTGGCAAACGACATGATTGTGATGAACTCGACTTCCGCCTCTTGTTTGCGGCGAAGAAGCTTGATATCGCGCAGTCCACGTATGTTGTGGGCCGCAATCCCGACGAAGATCTCCTCTCGTAAAAGTTCCTCGTAGGCATCAGCGTATTGATGCGAAGTCCAGCCGTGCCAGATGCGAATGATCATTCTCAGCCTCCGGGAATATACCGGTTGAGCCCCGGAGTTGCCGCTACCTGATTTGTGCTCATGTCATAGTTAAGACCACATACCCCTGCTTGTGCCCGCCTTCGATGTACCGATGTGCTTCTGCAGCCTGCTGGAGAAGGAAGCATTTGTCAACAATCGCCTTCACGCTTCCTGCCTCAATGAGCTCTTTGAGGAAAGCGAAGTCCTGGGCGTGGCGACCCACGGTCCTTGGAATCCAGATGATGATCTTCTTGCCACTCGTCCAGGTGGCCCACTGCCCCCGGAGTAGCTGCGAGATCTGGGGAACGGCCGTCGCGTAGCGTCCTCCGGGTCTCAATCGCTCCAGGATATCCGAAAGCGAGGCGTTGCCGACCACGTCGAAGATCACGTCATAGGTCTCGCCGCTCTGGAGGAAATCGCCCCGGGTGTAATCGACGACGTGATCGGCGCCAATCGAACGCAGCATGTCGAGCTTCGTTGTGCTGTCCACTCCGGTCACCTCGGCCCCGAAGTAATTGGCAATTTGGACCGCGTAGGTGCCCATGCTTCCACCCGCGCCATTGATCAGGACCCTCTCTCCGGGCTGGATTTCTGCCTTCCTCAGAAGATACACTGCGTCAAGCCCACCGACAGGAATGGTGGTGGCTTCTTCGTAGGTCATGTTGGCTGGTCTTGGGAATAGCACCCCTCCTTCAGGCAGACAGGTGTACTCTGTATAGGTTCCTAGACGAAGGCCCGTCCATGCGATAATTTGGTCACCCTTTCTAAACCTTGCGACCCTACGGCCGACAGCTTTGACTTCCCCCGCCAGCTCCTGTCCCAGGATGACGACGCCTGCTTGTCTGGGACGAAGAGGCCAGAACGCGCCAGGTGCTTTCGAGCGGCGAGCCTCACAGTCCCCGGCCGATACTGTTGTCGCGCGGATTCTGATCAGGACTTCGTGGTCCTTCGGAACAGGTCGCGCCACCTCTTGGAGTTGAAGGACTTCTGGTGCTCCGGGATTCGAATACGCAATCGCCTTCATGAGCGCTCCCCAATTTGATTGGGAACAGGCGCGTGTTCCTGATCCACGGTGAAAACGACTTTCCCTCTGGCGTGGACTTCTGTGAGGTATCTCACTGCTTCAACAGCTGCACCCAATGGGTAGCTTCTGTCAATAACAGGTACGACTTTGCCGGTTTCAACAAGCTCTCTCATAAAGACCAAATCCTCTTGGTTGGTTTTCGCAATCCCCATGAAACCCATCTTCTTGCTGCCGATCCGCGATAGCACGGCTCCCATAAGCATCCCCTGGAGAATCTGAGAAATGGAACCCCCGATCGCGACATACGTCCCGCGGGGACCTAGGGCGCGCCGGTAGTCTAGAATGGAGTGATATCCGTTCACCGCAATGATCAAGTCATAGCCGTGTCCATCTTGGGTGAAATCCTCTCGAGCGTAATCGATAACGTGGTCTGCTCCAAGCGAACGCGCCATGTCCAGGTTTCGTGCGCTGCATACGGCCGTCACTTCGGCCCCAAAGGATTTGGCAATCTGCACTGCAAATGTGCCTACACCGCCAGACGCGCCATTAATGAGCACCTTCTGCCCAGGTTGAATTTGCCCTTTGTCACGAAGGCCCTGTAGGGCAGTGATCGCCGCTACAGGGACGGCTGCGGCGGCCTCAAAAGAAAGATTGGCTGGTTTCAACGCCAGATTATTTTCTGCGGCGCAAGCGTACTCGGCAAAACCACCCGAGGATCCAGCGGATACCCCGAAAACCTCATCGCTCGGCTGGAATTGCGTTACACTTGCGCCAACGGCCTCAACAACCCCGGCGATGTCCGCGCCAAGCACCTTATTGTTTGTTTTGAGAAGCCGTTCTTGCATGAAACGGCCCAAGGTCGAAGGCTTCTCGAAACGCCGGTAGTCCAATGCATTTACGGAGGCCGCCTGCACTCTAACCAATACTTGGTTCTCCTTTGGCTCAGGCTTTGTCACTTCCCTGAGCTGAAGAACATCCGGGGTACCATATTGTGTGTATACAATCGCTTTCATTGTCCTTCTCCTCGAAACAGGTATAGCCTTTTTAAAGTTAGTTGCATGTCAATGAAATCACTGCTCACCGAGCCTGTAGAGGCTCCAGCCAACGAGCAAGAATCAAATCATGGCACGGGGGCTTTGACGATACGCACCTGACCCAAAGCACCCATCCGATCATTTGATTTCCTCCTTGTCTATTGATGTGACGATTTTCAGAGTTTGCCCGTTGGCCGATCTTGCTTGCCAGTGTCAACCCAATTAACTGAGACCAATGGCATCCCTAGATCACGCACCCTTCTCAGCAATCCGTACAACGCGGCCTGATCGACATTCGGTCCGGTTAACAGCGTATCGCCGTTCTCTTCCAGTGTGATGGTCAGGCCTCCAAACCAGTCTGTCCATTGATCGTCCAGATGGCCTTTGATCCTGATTTCCAAGATCATTGGTTGGATCGGCTCAGTTTCTTGTTTGGCATCGTCTGACATCACTTGCACCTTTGTGGCCGACCATCTCCGTTGCCGGCGCTCGCTGAATTCACAAAAAAGATACCGGCAAGGCGGTATGGATGGAAAGATACAAAAGTATTAGATTAGGGTATTGTCTTGGGATTACCGAGAGCTTTGAGATTCCAGGGCTATGCGGCCTGACTTGCGTGCAGAAATTGATTCCAGGTCGGCAAGCCTTAGCATCGGCTACAATAGACCCAGATCGCGGGCACGGGCTACCGCTTCGGTGCGCCTTTGAACCTGCAGCTTGTCAAAGATGATCCGAGCGTGCCCCTTCACCGTACTCAGGGCGAGGAACAGGCGCTCGCCGATCTCACGATTTGAGAGTCCCTGGGCGATGAGCCGCAGTACTTCCAACTCACGTTCGGTCAACGGCTCGATGAGTGCCTCGCCCGTTGGCTGGCTAGATATGATCGAAAAGTCCACGCCAAAATGGGACAGTAATTTGCTTATATACACACGCAGATGTGGTTCGCTCAATGATTGGCTTTCTAGACTCCACAAAAGAAATTCTTCCATCGGCCTGCCAATATCGAGAAAACTGCGAACGTAATTCTCCGGTTCAGCAAGCGCCAATGCCCGTTTGAGCGCAGCGATAGCGGATACGGTCTCTCGTTGGGCGTACAACGCCAATGCGTCCAGGAGGAGGAGACGCGTCGCAATGAGCGCCATTCCGCTGGTTTGCACCTGTTCCAGCGTTAGCTCGATCAACGTACGCGCGTGACCCAGAGCGGAAGCATCTCGCCCCCGATGGAAACGCGCGATCTGCGCCCGTGCGAGAACAACCGTAAGCGCATCCCGCACGCGCCCGGTTTGTGAGCGCCATTCAAAATCGTGATCTTGTTCCCATTGTGCGATGGCTTGAAAATCGTTTTGGGCGATCCATAAACTGATTTGATAGAACGCCAGCGTGCCCAGGTCAAGAGGGGGCGTATACGTTTCGCGCGTGACTTGTCTGGCGCGGCGAATCAGCGCCTGCGCTTCCTCCTCTTGTCCATGTGCTTGCATGATCATCGCCGATAAACCATAGGCTGGCACGAGCAAGCGCGGACTCTTCCACAATTCGCCGATACGAAAACACTCCTGCAAGGCGTTCGCCGCGCCATCCAAATCGTTCCATTCGTAGAGCAGGCCGGCCCGGCCCTGTTGCACAAAACACAGCGCAAGGGAGGATTGCCCACCCCATTTTTCAGCGAGCTCCATCGCCTGTTCGTACATTCTGGAGGTGTTGCGCAGATTGCCTTCAAGCCATTCATAATCTGCCAGATACGCCAGGGCAATCAACGGAAGCGGAGCGTTCCCTACTGCGCTGGGAGAAGGCGATGCTTTACCCAACTCATATGCCTCGCGGAAAGCGCCCTTGGCAGCGACGATATCGCCGCTTGTTTCTTCGTAGGCCACGCCCAGGGTGACCAAAATCCGACTGCGGGGCGAGGCTTCTTCCGGCGGAACGTGCGACAGGGCTTGCCGGGCTAATTCAATAACGGCAGGCATGTCGTGACGGCGAGCCGCGATTATCACACGAATTGCGTAGTGTTCGCCAAGCAAAGAGGGGGTCGTTTGAACGAATGGTGTCAGTTGATCCAATTGTTGCTCGGCGCGGTCCAATTGATTGGACATGAAGAGTGCCCACGCATAGACCAATCCCAACCCGGGTCGGTCGAGCAGCAACTGAGCAGGAAACATCTCAAACCAACCAAGCCGGGTGGCGCTCTCGCCGCGCACTGGCAACTCATCGGAATGGCGCTCAATGATATCTGCGGCACGGGACCAATCCTGGATGGCTAGCGCATGTGTGATCGCTTCGTAGAGGAAATCATTGTTTGCGTACCAATCACTGGCGCGACGATGGAGGTCAGCGAGCTGGTCCGGGTACATTCGGGTGAGGTGATTTCGCAACAATTCCGCAAACAGATGATGATAGCGATACCAGCGACGCTCATGGCCTAGGGGAATGATGAACAGGTTGGCGCGTTCGAGGAGTTCCAAGGTTTCCTGCCCAGAAGCAGACGTATCGAGCAGAACAGCATCACAAAGGGAGCCGCACAAACGATCAAGGATGGACGTGCGTAACAAGAAATTCTGGATGCCTTCGGGTTGCTTCTGTAAAACTTCTTCGAGCAGATAATCAAGGACGAAATAATGACTACCCGTGAAAGATTGGATGAAACCGGTCGTGTCTTGAAGATCCTGCATGGAGAGCGCGGCTAATTGCAGGCCGGCAACCCAGCCTTCGGTGCGGGCTTCCAGTGCAGCGATCTCTTCCCCCGAGAGGTTGAGACCCATCACCTGGTTAAGAAATGCGGCGGCTTCAGTCAGGGTAAAACGCAAGTCTCTAACGCGCAACTCGGTCAAATGGCTCCGGGCGCGCAGCCGGGCCAGGGGTAGCTGCGGATCCTCGCGGGTGGCGATGACCAGATGCATCTGTGACGGCAGGTGCGTGAGCAGAAAGGTAAGAGCATTGTCAATCGATTTGGAGTCAATTACGTGGTAGTCGTCGAAGACGAGAACAAAATTGCCCGGGATAGCCGTGATTTCATTGAGCAGGATAGTCAGAATCCCTTCAATGGCTGGTAGCTGGGGAGATTGGAGCACGGGCAAGACCTCTTCTCCAATATTTGCAGCAATCGTCTGCAAAGCCGCGATGAGGTAAGCCAGAAAACGTGTGGGATCGTTATCTGCTTCATCCAGCGATAGCCAGGCCACCGGCCGCTCGCATTTGGCGATCCATTCGCTTAGCAATGTAGTTTTACCAAAGCCAGCGGGAGCAGAGACGAGGGTCAGTTTGTGACCAAGTTGTAGGCCTTGATTGAGCCGTTCGGTCAGTCGCGATCGGGCGATGAGATTCGGACGCAGTGGAGGGATATATAGCTTCGTACGCAGCAGGGTTTCGAGCATATGCACATTATAGTAGAAATCGTTCGGCTTTGGTCGATTCAGAAAGAAATTGTCTGCTCAAATGGTCATGCTTGGAGCACGGTTCACATCCGTTGGGACATGAACCCTACCGGCGAACGAATGTCATGCTTCACCACCTCTGGTGGGAATACTCAACATTGAGGCTGACATGCAATCAAAAGGGGAAAAAGTGGGCGCGTGGGGACTCGAACCCCAAGCCGAGCTTGTCTCGGCCCCTCACAGGATGTGAACCCTTCAAACCAGATTCACGTCGGTGATGTCATTCTACTCGAGGTATAATCCTTTAACAATTGGCGGTTATGTTAAGAACCGTGGGGTCTAATTTGCAACGTAATTGTAAATGAGCCTCATCTGGCAATATTGATCATTCTTCTTGGTATTCTACAGCCACCAAATCAAGTGTCAATCACGGCACGAAAACTCATCTCCATGGGAATTAACCGGACATTGAATTCCGGATGGGAACTCCGGAGGCACGCCCTTTGAAGTATGCTAAGTGATGGTCGTGCGCTACAATTTCGCTCCCTAGCTCTCTTGGGCTTGCAGATTGGCAGCGGCTGCTTCCAGCGCATCCAGATCTTTGTCCCGACCGTAAATCACTAATACATCGTTCTGTTCAAGCGTTCTGCTTAGCGTCGAACTGAATAACACTTGCGGTTCTTCATCGCCTTCCGACCGGTCCAGCAAGCCAATCACGTTTATGTCAAACTTTTCGCCTATATTCAAGGTGTTCAACGTTTGTCCGGCCCAGGCTTCTGGGAGATTGATTTGGCGTGTGTCATAGCCGGGTAGCAACTCTATACTATCCAGGGCAGCTTGTTGAGTACGGTAGATGGTTTTGGGATTAGATAGGAGACCAGTAACGATGAGTATCACCAGAACCGGGATCATGTAGATGGCCCCAAATGCTTCAACCGCAAACAAAATGGCAGTCAGTGGCGTATTGACGATGGCAATCAAGCTGCCGGCAAATGCCGGAACAATGAACAGCATTGGCTCATATTCAAAGATTTGGGCAAAAGAAGTCGCGATCATGGTCCCAAAAAACAAGGCTGGCACCAGCAGCCCTGCCGAACCACCAGAACTGATGGTTGCTAGCGTAGCTATCATTTTTGCCACCAGGCCAATGAGGGCCATGCCTATGGTTACCTGGCCGGCAAAGGCCAAGTTTACCATCGACTCGCCAGAGCCAAGGACCAGTTCCAGGCCGTGGTCAGTTAGTTCCAAGGAGTGGGTTAGGTAGTACACCATCAGCGCCACAACCCCGGTAATGCCAAAACCCACCAACAGCCGGGCAAAGCGGTTATTAATCTTCTGGAACCAAGCGTTGGACTTTACACTCGATATTCGGTAGATCTGGCCAACAAGAGCAATGACGATTGCCATCAATACCAGGGCAAACCCATAACGCATATCGCCAACGTTAGGGAAGACGAACTCTTCGACTTCGAACATCATCGGTCTTGCTCCGGCTACTAGCCTTGAAAGCAAACGGGCGGTCAGGGCAGCGATTAGGGAATAGAATAGTTTTTCAAGTAGGGGCCGGTTACGATACATGACCTCCGAGGCAAAAAAGGCGGCGGCCAGGGGTGCCCCCAGCAACACAGTCACGGCGGCCGCCACACCCCCTAACTGTGCAGTCTGCAGATAAGCGGGATTGGGCGCCTCCCAGGGGCGTGACATACTTTCGGGTAGGTTACCCAGTCTGTGGCGAGATATATTGGTGTGCAGCTTGTAATACCAGGCCGCAAGGTTTTCACCGATCAATGCGGAACTGGCTTCCAAACCACCACTTCCGCCACTACCCAACGTGACCAACGAGGCCACAAACTTACGAACCGCCATGGCGAAAGTTGGCATTTGCCAGCGAGCCTCCAGCCCGGTTTGCTCGGTGGCCAGCCCTTTCTTGACAGAAGGATCGGCTGAATAATACAATGCGATGGTGCGCTCGAGGCCATCTCCCTCAACGGCGTTCAGGGGTTCAACCTCTCCCTCATCATCCCGATAATTGATGGTCGAAGCTCGAAATTGAGCAATGGCGCCAACAATCAGGGCCCCAATCAAAAGCGGAACAAAGAGCACGAGCGGTGTTGCGGCATGATCAATCCAGTGGATCACTTCATGCGAAAGCCAGTGCACCGACTCTTTCAGAGTAAAGATGGCTATCCAGACCACTACGCCAATAATTACGGCCTGGAATACCAGTATCCGCTGCTCCCTTCCAATCCTTAGCCCTCTTAGGGCCTGAGTCAACGTGTTACTCATGTGAACTTACGTCCTGTAATGGCTAAACGCGTATCCAATATCAATTACCTGCAATGCTAGACACCGACCTCGGCGACAACTCGACCTGATTCCACGGCCTCCACCAGGGCCTGATGGTCGTGCACAGTCTGGTCCGCATAGGCCACAGCGAACTTACTAATGGCCTTGTCAAACACCTTTCCACTACCCAGATAACCGCTTATCGCGGCCGCATCGCCAGTTCGGGCGTGAGCACGGGCCAGACAGACGCTGCATACGGCGAGATATGCCCCAAGCCCCTTCGCGTTCAGCCGGGTCACGTCGAAAGAGCCTTTCATGTCCTTCAGTTGGCGCCAGTAGTACTGAGTGCCAGTAATGTGCCCATGGGCCCAACCCAGGAAGATGTCGGAAGCGGCCTGAATCAGTCGCTGGCCGACCACGACACGCTCAGCCTGGCTTTCATAATCCTTTTTGGGTAAATAACTTGCCAGGGCTGAAGGGCCAGCTTCTTTTTGCTGCAATATGATCGCATCATCCTCAGAGTATCCTTCCAGCAAGAGGATGGTACAGCGCGTGCCCACGCTGCCAACACCGCCGACTCTTAAGGCCACATCTGCAACCCGGAAACGCGACAGGAGTAGTCGTCGATCCTTTGGAAGACTGTCCAGGTATTCCAGCCAGAATTTTCTTGCGTCCTCCTCCGAAAACTGTTCCCTTTGCTCTTCGGTCAGGAGATCACTCAAGCGCACAATTAACGGTGGGTCATTGATGATCTGCCGCCGGCCATCGATGAACTCGGTTAGCTTCGCTATTGAATGCTCATGGGTATGGGTGCGTGCCTTCTTGACTGTTTTGTACGCGGCCTTCGAGCCTTTCTTGGCATATTTGTCGAAAACTTTCAACACGCTCTCTGCATCGATGCTGAAGTACCATGTGTCCAGAATGTGTTTCCGGGCAAAACGGCTCATGTATTCACGGTAAGATTTGGCCACAACCTGCGCCAGCTTCTTGCACTGCTTTTCTTTGAAGCCATTCTCCCGGCCGGCGACGACCGCGCTGGACGCCAGCCGCTTGAGGTCCCATTCCCAGGGTCCCGGATAAGTCTCATCAAAGTCATTGATATCGAACACCAGGTTGCGTTCTGGTGTAGCGAAGACGCCAAAGTTGGAGAGGTGGGCATCGCCGCATAGAACGACTTCGAGGCCTGTCGTTGGTGTGGCTGCCAGATCAGAGGCCATCACAACGGCCGAACCACGCAGAAATGCAAATGGCGAGGCCACCATTCGCCCATATTTGATAGGTAAGAGATGCTGCAATCGGCCGGCATCCTGAGCTTGAAGCAAGCTAATAGGATCAGGCCGGTCTGGTGCAGGGGTCCAATCACTATGAGTGCTTCGCGGACTAAGCTTTCGCTTTTCCTTACCTTTGGCTCGCCGCTCTTCTATTCGGAATTGACTAGGTTCATTCATGTCATCAGCCATTGTAGATTCTCCTCTTGCGGAAATCAGTATTATTCGTGGTATTGCTTCACTCTGGGCTCTGGTTGGTACCCACCACCCATCCTTTCATCAGGTGATGCACGGCCGCGGCGCCGATCAGCGGTTCGTCAGGCGCCGCTAGTTCAATCGGATGCAAGACGAACGGTTGAGTTTGATAACCTCCTACTCCTCCGTGGCAGCCGATTAGCTCCTCAAAGGCCGCTACTTCATTGGTCTCAGCGTTGTAGAAGCTGTTGACTAAAATATCCGGACAGTTTGGGAAAGTGTCTTCGCGAATCAAGTGCTGGGTCACACGTGGACCAAATCCGGACAATGGATCCTCGCCTTCCACCATCTCTTTCTTGAGATAATGGATCCCGTTCGCCCCAACGACCACCGGCCCGTGCTCTTCAGAGCGGACCATTACGAAACCGATGCCTTCATGGCTTACCAACCCCTCCAACATACCCGGATAGAGCGTCTCAATCTCTTCCTGTGTAGCTCGCACCTCTCTTCGCGTACTGAAAATCAAGCCCAAATTCCCTGAAGCCATGACGACGATAGGCTGTAAGTCGTCGCCCTTAACATCATCGGCTGACAGCACTTGAGCCTGCCCATCTTGGGCCCTGTCATCCTCTGTCACATAGCGTTGAACAGTGCCGGCCGCTTGCTTGGCAGTAGCGCTCTTTTCATTGCTCGTGGCGTCGGTCAACATATTGTTGAGGTTGCCAACTCCTTCGCCGGGCTCCACGAAGCCGCCTACCTCGTATTCATCGGTCAGTTCTTGAACAAACTCGGCCAGCGATTTGCCGTATCGTTGCTTGAAAGTCGCCCCGCTGCTTTGTCCGTGATCAGAGAGGATGACGAAGTGATAGGGTCTCGGCGCATTATCGGCCGCGATTGCCAGCCGGGCGAATTGCTGGTCAATCTTGTATAGGGCATCAAAAGCGTCTTCGGATTCCACGCCTGAATGATGGACCACTTCATCATAGCCTACGAAAGTTGCATAGGCGCTGGGGACGCCGGCAACGATATCACCCATAAGCGTATAGACGTTCAACTCGCGCAATACGATCGTCGTAGCACCCCTGACCAGGGCATATTTGAAGTTTCGATGGTGTTTATCCAGACGAGGCTGGACGTCCTGCCGCCGTTGCTGCCAGAAGCGATATCGTTCCAGGATGATGTCCCAGAACAGCAGCAATAGGGTGCGGGAGAAGTTATAGGGATCGGCGAAATAGGCATAATATTCGCTGGAATGAAATCGCGAACGATCCTTAAGGGTACTGGCCGTGTTCATCACGTTGGGCGCATCGCCCGAGAGCATATTGCCCCGGCTGGCGCCATCGTCGACCAACAACCCGTTACCATCCGAATGTTCCTTTTCGATTCGGGCGACTTCGTCTGGGGCGCTTGAGGCCACGATCTTGCGGCGATCGCGATCGTACCAGCGGAAGGCCGGGATATTGTGGTTATTACCGTGCAGCAGCCCAGCCTGGCTGGCCGATGTCTGTGATGAGAGATCGGTCTCCCAACCCTTTAGCGAATGACTACCACTATCCAGCCAGCCTTTTATCGTGGGAGCGTAGCCTTGCGCCATGGCCTTTTCCAGAACCGGTTTTGATAAGCCATCAATCTCCAGGAAGAAGACCGCCGGCACATTGGTTTCTTCAACGTGCTTACGCCG
>WOR8_10009638_pt1 | contig 13317 bp, 10 predicted proteins | sample DeeMarSeWOR38_10_FD_19890 | JGI IMG/M metagenome (IMG submission 19890) | reverse complement strand
AAGGGGTCGGTCAACCCATTTTGGGTAACTAATTCTTCATACAGGAAGGATGCGCGCGGAAAATTCAAGTCACCACACAGGATAATCAAAGCTTCTGCTGGCATTTCTTCCAGCAGGGCAGATATCTTCTGTACTTGCTTGCGTTGGACAAGCGCCAGAGGATTCTTGGGATGCCAATCCCCGCTGTAATTGGCATTCATGTGAGTATTCAAAACAAAAATATTTATCTCCTCTATCTGAAGATTGGCAATCAGCACTCCTTTGAAGAGTGCCCAGTCGGCAAAGGTAATAAAAAAACGCAAACCACGATCCAGGTACGGTTCGAAGCACTATAAAAAAACGCAAACCACGATCCAGGTACGGTTCGAAGCACTGCTGGATCAATGGGATGCGGGAAAATATACCTAAGCCGCCTTTGGGTGCATAAACATGGGGAAAAACAGCCCGGTGTGGATAGGCGGGTAAATGCCGGACCAGAAGAGGGGCGTAGGCATTCTGTTGGATCTCCTGCAAGCAGATGACCGTTGAACCGAGCTGCTCAAGTTCGCCTGTCAATCTTATGAGGCGTCCCCAACTGAGGAAAAACGGGATTCCAAAGGTGTTCAGGGAGAGCAGGGTGAATTCATTAATCATGATCATGCTGCCCGGGTACCAGCTTGGTCTAGTTCTTTTAAACCAGGAAGTACCCCGGGACCTCCCAACAGAACCACTACGCTCCCCACAGGGGCGCTGGCGGCCAATGCAAGGGTATGAATTGGATCGATAATTGTGTGCTGGCGATCCGCTTTACCGACGCCGGCTGGTGCGCAGGAGCAACAGGAACAGGTTGATGAAGTCCAGGTAGAGAGAGAGTGCACCCAGAACGACCAGCCCGCCCATGCCCTGACGGCCCTCTAATTGTTTGGCCATTTCTTTGAGACGTTGGGTGTCCCAGACTGTGAGAGCAGCGAAGATCAGGATGCCGGTGAAGTTGTAGGCCTGGTTCAACCCTTGCGAGAAGGGGAAAAGCCACAGGAAGAAGCCGGAGAAAATCCATCCCATGAGAATCATCAGCAGGAACAGACCCAGACCGCTCAGGTCGCGTTTGACCAGAAGCCCGACGATACTGGTCAGGAAGAACATGCCGGCTGCGACCCAGAATGTATGGGCAATGACACTTTGGGTGTAGAAAATAAAAATGCCGGAAATGGTGAGACCAGTCAGGGCGGAATACAAAAGGAACAACAGGAAAGCGACACCCGGCGACATACGCATCACGGCGGCGCTCAGGGCGGTCACAATGACGATCTGGATTATGAATAACCCGAATGCGAACCAGGGATCGAACATAATACGACCAGGGCTGTCACGAGCATTCCAAAGGCCATGATCATATAAGTTAAGGCCAGGAAGCGGTTGATGCGTACTTCGCTCTCGGCTTGCATGGTGGCTGTTTTTGCCATGATTTTATTCCTCCATGTAAAATCGAATTTGACCCTGCGCATGGGCAGGGATGCAATAACTTTACACTATATCCAGGATTTTGTACAATCCTGAAAATTGAGTTTTGATGGGATTAAGATAGAATGGGTGGACGAATTGTCGTTTCGCGCATTGGAGCGCTGGTAGTCCTGTTGCAGACCAGGCGAGGCACCTTGAACGGGCTAGCCTATATCATCGGCATGGTTGCCTTTAGACTATTCCTTGGGGGCAGCTTCTGGGTGCTGGTCTCCAGTGTCGAGGAAAGCGTGGAAACTGCGGGCGGAAATTTTAGCCTGCTTGTAGGTGCTTTGCTGCTGGCGGTGGGGATTCTCATGTTGGTTTACGCCCTACGCCGGGGTTTTTCGGCTCAGGGTGAAGACGAAGCCGCAGCTTCTTGGCTGGACAAACTGCAGGATGTATCTCCTCTGCGCGCAGCTCTTGCCGGTGTTGCCTTTCTAGCTCTGGATCCGAAAGATTGGTTGGTGGATATCTCGGCCATCAATTTGATTGCGAATGCTGATTTGAGCAACCTGGAAAGCTTGCTTTCCTTTCTAGTCTACATCCTGATGGCCCAATTTTTGCTTTTGATCCCGTTGATTCTTTCGTTCTTCCTCCCGCAAAGAACACAGAGCGGTCTATCCCGGTTTACCGCCTGGATGAAGCAACAAGAACGGGCCATCGAGATTGTCTTTGCGTTGATTTTTAGTTTACTCTTCCTGAAAATAGGGTTGGATCTTCTTGGTATCTGGTCATAACGAACACCACAACAATTTAGAACCTATGCACTTCGCACAAAGAATCCCGTAGAAAGTCTTCGGGATTCTTAAAAAATCTGCTCTGAAAATACACACCATTAATAAACCATTTCGGTACTCCCCCTCCACACTGAAATTCGCTACTCTATAAACATCAGACCCGCATTCCAATGGATTATGCGGTTAATGCTTTATCTATAAGAATTTTGCAAAACCTGAACCGTAAAGCCATCAAGCCTTTGCAATAATCAATTGGCGCCATGTTGTTCAGTAATGAGTTTCAATTTGTTCAATCTCTTGATCTTCTTTGGAGGAAAACATGAACAGGAAAATCGCTTGCATATTACCCCTCATTGCAGGAATGATACTCCTAATTCACCCTGGGTTTGTTGTCCATGCTCAGGTTCTGTCTTATCCTGCGGAGATCAATAAGAGTTTCACCCCGATATCCATTCCATCGGGGGGAATAACACGTCTCGAAGTGACAATCTATAACCCTAATACTTTTTCACTGAATAATGCTTCCTGGACAGATAATTTAGTGGGGGTGCAGCCGGGCTTGTCCATTGCAGATCCTGCCAATATTTCCAACACCTGTGGTGGTGCAGTCTCTGCTGTTCCTGGAACAACCACCTTATCACTCAGCGGGGGCACCGTTCCTGCGCAGTTGGGGGCTACGCCAGGTGAATGTACTGTGGGGATCGATGTCACTTCAACCACGCTTGGGAACCTGATCAACACCATCCCGGCCAACGCATTAAGCTCCACAGGTGGAGGATTTTCGATCACGAATACCACGCCAGCCAGCGCAACAGTGACCACCGTTGGGATCTCATCACCTACAGTGACCAAAGCTTTTGCTCCCAACACCATCTGGGTAGGAGACACCAGTGTGCTTACGATCACGATCAACAATACAAGTGCAGTTCTTCCTTTGACCCAGACATCGATCACAGATACCTTGCCAACAGATGTCGTGGTTGCAAATCCCGCTTTACCGGCAAACGCTTTGCAGAACTGCGGTGCGTCGGCTACGGTGAGTGCCACGCCGGGCGGGAGTTCGATCACGCTGAACGATGGGACGATTTCCTCGGGTTCAAGCTGTGTCATCAGGGTGAATGTGACTTCCTCAACGCCGGGTGTTTATACCAATACGATTCCGGCTGACGCGATCACTACGCAGGAAGGGGTCACCAACAGTTCACCGGCCTCCGCTCCCCTTAATGTCCAACCTGTTGGAATTTCAAAAGGCTTTTCACCAGGAACCTTTCAGGCCGGGGATACCACTACGTTGACCATCACGCTTCAAAACCCGACCGCTTCTGCGTTCACCGGTGTCAGCATCACGGATACTCTACCAGGTACAGTGCTTACTGTAGTTGATGGGTCAGCTACCACCACTTGTGGGGGGACAGCTGCAACAACTTTGCCGCGTACGGTCACGCTGACGAGTGGCACCATCCCCGGGGGTAGTACAACCAACCCCGGAACCTGTACGGTTACCGTTCAGGTGACTGCGCCTCCTGCTGCTGGTGCCGCCTCGTACACCAATACCATCCCAGCCGAAACACTGATCACCGATCAGGGTGTGACCAACGTTCTGCCTGCCACAGCACAAGTCAGTATCTATGCGGTCGGCACGGGCATTACTGCGGATAAATCCTTCAGCCCCTCAACGATTGACGTTGGCGGTAACTCCAGGTTGAGAATAAACTTGCGAGCTCCGGCCGACACAGCACTGACCAATTTCTCACTCACGGATAATCTGCCAGCCGGTGTCGTGATCAGCAATTCACAGGGTCCCAACGTAACCAGTTGTGGCGCTGGAGCGGTTCTCACAGCAGTGACCGGGACAGATGTGATTACCCTGACGGGCGGCACAATCGAGGCAGGGGTCCAATGCCGGATCGAGGTCTGGGTAACCAGCGACACGGCGGGCACCTACCAGAATATCATCACGCCTGCCGATATTACCAATGACCAGAACCGGGCGCCTTCTGGCAACCGCACTGCCACCCTGAATGTGCTACCGTTAAGCGATTTGTCGGCAAGCAAAGAATTTACTCCCGGAGCGGTGGCTCCTCTGGGCCTATCGACCCTGACGATCACTCTGCAAAACACAAACGCTTCTCCGCTGGTGGATGTATCCGTGGTGGATAATCTACCGGCCGATCTGACGGTTGCTGCTCCACCGAATGCCAGTACCACATGCGCGGGGGGCACTGTCACGGCCGTACCCGGGACACAGGTGATCCAACTGACTGATGGTTCGATCCCCGCCCAGGTTGGAGGAGTGCCTGGGGTGTGCACGATCAGTGTCAATATTCAGGGAAGCAATACCCCTGGAACTTATAACAATACGATCCAAGCAGCAGATGTCAATGGGACGATTCTGAGTACAGGAACCACGATCAATCCCACACGAAACGCCACTGCACCTCTGATTATCACGGACCTTACCATCGGAATGGTAAAAGGTTTCGATCCCCTGACGGTTTTTGGTGGTTCTGCTTCGACCATGAGTATCGATTTGATCAACCCAAATGATGCGGGGTTATCCAACATCAGTTTTACGGATAATATGCCCGCTGGAATGTTTCTCGCCAACCCTCCCAATTTTTCAGTAGGGACATGTGGTGGCGCACTGACAGGTGCTCCCGGGGAGGCTTCTTTCACTTTTGATGGCGGCAGCCTGCCAGCCAAAAGTCTGTGCACGCTGACGGTAAGCGTAACGATGAATGTCAATGGCAATTTGACGAATACCATTCCTGCGGGTGCGGTGACAACGCAACAAGGAGCAAGTAATCCAGAACCGGCTGAAGCCACCCTGACCAACCTGGCAGGAGCCAGCGTTGGGAAGTTTTTTGCTCCAAATCCGGTGGCGGTTGGGCAGTATTCATTGTTGACGGTCACCATCAGGAACACTGGTACCATCCCGTTGACTGGCTTGGGGTTGATTGACAATCTGCCCGCGGGCTTGGCCATTGCCTCGCCGCCAGCGCCTGCCCCGGTTAACAACTGTGGCGGGACGTTAACTGCGGTGAGCGGATCCCAGGTGATCCAATTGACGGACGGTGTCCTGGCCCCAGCTTCAGATTGTACGATGGTGGTGGCGGTAGTCGGAGCCTCGCCGGGGGATTACGAGAACATCATCCCGATTGGTAGTTTGATAACAGATCCAGCCATAACCAACACCCAGCCCGCGTTTGATACTCTGATCGTGATAGAGTCGCCCGACCAGGGCGATGGTGATCCTGGTAGACCTGGTGGAGGCCTTGCTGGTCTGATTCCGGTCACCGGATTTGTGCCAGGCCAGGTCACCGATTTGAGCGGATTGCCGGTTACCAGGTACAAGACTTTGAACGCTGTTACCCTTGAAATCCCCATTCTCAAGCTCGATCTGCCAATTGTTGGGGTGCCGATGAAAAACCGGACCTGGGATGTCAACTGGCTGTTGAACCAGGCCGGTTGGCTGGAAGGCAGCGCTTTCCCAGGCTATTCGGGGAACAGCGTGTTGACCAGCCACGTCACGCTGCCATACGGGCAGCCAGGTCCGTTCACGAACCTGCATAAATTGAAAACAGGCGACAAGATTTTCATCCACTCCTTCGGGGAACTCTATATCTATGAGGTCAAGTCGATCAACCAGCATTATGCGACGGATCCGGCTATTTTGCAGCACGAGGATGAACCATGGCTGACGCTGGTAACATGTATCGATTACAGTGAAGAAGCGGGAACCTATCTCAAACGATTGGTCGTCAGGGCGCAGTTCTTGCAAGCCCAACCAGATCGCTGGTGGTCCAGTGACCAGTAAAAAGTAAAACCAGAGTAAAGATGTCCCCCTGCCGGAGGACATCTTTACTTTTCAACCGGGAGTGACAAAGCCCTTGTGACAGGGTTGATCAGGTGCAGGCTTCGGGCATTTTTAGAAATCCGATCCTGCAAATATGCACCATTAATAAACCATTTCGGTACTCCCCCTCCACATTGAAATTCGCTACTCTATAAACATAGACCCACACTCTAATAGATCTAGGAGTTATGCAATCGAATGGGAGAGACCCTGAAACAAGGGCGCGAGCGATGTTTGCATCCCTATTTCCAACATCTTTCACAGACTGCGTATCTCCCAGGAATATGCGGTTAATCTGCATGTATAGAACTACAACATCTGAAAGGAGGTTCTCCACAATTAAGTGCGCACAGCAAAAATGAGAGGTCGTTTTGTAAACTACGAAAGTTTTCACATATTGTATAAGAAGGAGAGAAAAAAATGGATCAGATCACAGAGTTTTTCAACTCAACCCTTGGAACCAGATTGGTGAATCTGGGCGCGGGATTGATTATCCTGTTAATTGGATATATCTTTGCTCGTATCATTGCCAGTGTCATCCGACGCTTGCTAAAGCGCTTAAAACTGGACAATCGCATCGCAGATGCACTTAGTGAACCCGGCGCTGAACGTAAAATAGAGATCGAAGATGCCGTTGCCAAGGTCATCTTCTGGGTGTTGATGATCTTCGTCTTTGTGGCCTTCTTCGACCGCATTGGGCTGGCAATGATTGCTACCCCGCTTGAAGCCTTTTTGAACAATGTGACCACAGAATATCTGCCGCGCTTGACCGCGGCGGGAGTGCTGCTGCTGGTCGCCTGGCTCGTAGCAACCGTGCTGAGATTCCTGGTTAAGAAAGCTGTTTCCCTGACCAAACTGGATGATCGCCTTAGCCAATATGGCGCGCTGGAGGAAGGTGAAAAGGTCACCTTTGGTGAGGTTTTGGCCAACGCCATTTTCTGGTTGGTCTTCCTGTTGTTCTTGCCAGCGGTTCTATCCGCGCTGGGCGAATATCCTGGCCGCCGTTGTGATCTTCGTGATCGGCTGGCTTGTCGCCCGCCTGGTCCAGCAAGTGGTTACCAGCCTGCTCAAATCCATTGGCACCGACAAAGCCGGTGAGCGGGTTGGGCTTTCCGAAGAATATTCCCTGTCAAATCTGATTGGGCGTATTCTGTACATCTTCATTCTGCTGGTCACCTTCATCTCAGCCCTGGATAAGCTCAACATTGCAGCCATTTCGGAACCGACTACCCAGATGCTGACCACCATTGTGGATGCCATCCCCGGGGTCATCGGCGCGGCCCTGGTGTTGATCGTCTCCTACGCGATTGCGAAACTGGTTTCGAAACTGGCTGAAGAACTGCTGGCTGGCGTTGGGTTTGACAGTGTTCCCGAAAAGCTGGGATTGACCTGGAGCGCTGCTACCGGCCCCTCGAAATTCGTCGGATATCTAGTGCTCTTGGCCATCATGCTGCTCTCTGCCACTTCAGCAGCTGAGTTGCTGGGCTCGGCGTTCCTGGTGGATGCTCTGGGTGTGTTCATTGCCTTCTTCTGGCAGGTGGTTCTGGCAGTGTTGATCTTCGCCATCGGTCTGTACTTTGCGAACCTGGCAAGAAATACGATCATGAAGACGGGCGCCAACCAGGCTAACTTCGTCGGTCGGGTGGCACAAGTTGCTATCATCGTCTTCGCGGCCTCCATGTCGTTGCGTACCGTGGGACTGGCGAATGATGTTATCAACCTGGCCTTTGGCTTGACGCTAGGTGGACTTGTGCTGGCAGCCGCTCTGGCCTTTGGCCTGGGTGGACGGGAAGTGGCCGGGCGCGAACTGGACCGCTTCGTCGAACAGATGCACAAAGAAGGTTAAATCCCCGCTTTGTAAATTAAGCATACGCTATAACAGCCCCCAGTTCCGGGGGCTGTTTTGGTTATAACACAGAGCTTACACAATTCGTGAAAAGATAACGAAATCAAGAAGGGCTTTTGCAACATTTCTTTCATCTTTTCGGGCTTTTTCTTTATGTGTAAGATTTGTTACGTGTAGCATATTTTTTATGATTATTTTTATCTAAATAAAAGATTATATTCGTTAACCTTACAATATTGCAAAGTATGGCATAATCCTATATACTATTTTTAGACCTTGTGGAAATTCGAACAATTTTATAGTTTGATTTCGAAAAGCGTCACGCGGCAGTTTGCTTTTAGGCTATTTAGGCGCTAATGGGCTGTGATAAAGAGAAATCCGTATAGGTAGATTGGATAGCTAAATGGATGACACTAAGTTAACCGATATGCTCATCGAAACCAAATTCTACAGGCCAGGGCTGCCTGTGGATATGGTGCACCGACCGCGGCTGACAGCCTTCCTCAAGAAACGCCAACACAGCCGGCCATTGACGCTTATCTCTGCGGCTGCCGGATACGGCAAAAGCACCTTGCTCTCTTGCTGGTTGGATCGTGCGGATTGTCCGAACGCCTGGCTTTCTCTGGATGAAGGGGATAATGATCTCCAGAGATTTTTGCGTTATTTCCTGGCAGCCATCCAGACAGTTTTTCCTGCTGCGTTACAAGATTCCCGGAACTTGCTAACCGGCAATTCCAAGCTTCCTGTTGAGGTCATCGCCAATACCCTGATCAACGAAATCCACCAGATCGAAGAGTTCTTCATCCTGGCGCTGGACGATTACCACTTAATCCAGGAACAAAGCATTCATGATCTTTTGAACGAAATATTGCTGCATCCGCCACCAAACTTTCACCTGGTGATCTCCACCAGGATGGACCCACCGCTTTCCCTGGTCTCCTTACGAGGTAAGGGTCAGTTGACGGAAGTCCGCATCCCGAGTTTGCGTTTCAACAAAGAAGAAAGCTTGCGCCTGTTCAATAAGATGATGGACATCTCTATAGAAGAGGATAGGTTCGCCGAAATCGATGGCAAGGTTGAGGGTTGGGTGACCGGTCTGCGTCTGGCGGCCCTGGCGATGCGCCATCGTGTCGGGCGGGAAGCCTTCGATCTAAAATTGACCCTCAATAACCGCTATGTGAGCGAATATCTGCTCTCTGAGATATTCGCCAAACAAGCTATCACGTTGACGGATTGCATGCTGAAGACCTCCATCCCAACCCGTTTTAACGCTGATTTGTGTGAAGCGCTCTGTATCACGGGAGCGAACGCTTCGAACGCCGGGTCAGATTTCAACGGGTATCAATTCATGGAATGGCTGCGGACTTCCAATTTGTTCATCATCACTCTGGATGACCGGGATACCTGGTACCGCTACCACCATATCTTTCGAGAATTTCTGCAGCAGGAGTTGGTTCGCCGGTTTGGGTATGAGGAAATCAGAGAGCTACATGCGGTCGCAGGGCGCTGGTATGCCGAAAATGATTTGGTCGATGAAGCCTTTTACCATTTATTGCCCTCCGGTGAAGTTTCCCAGGCGATTGAACTGGTAACTCAACATCGTTACGGGATGCTAAACGAAGCCCGCTGGCAGCCCCTGGAAAACTGGTTGAATCTGTTCCAGGACCATATCATTGAGAGTTCACCTGAATTATGGATGCTGAAAACCTGGCTGGCCTATCATCGTGGCCAGTTTTCCCAATTACCAGCCTTACTCCAACAACTTGATGCCATGCTTGAAATCGATCATAACCAGGAGACAGCCGACCGCTTGGCTGGCGAAATCCATAGCCTGCGCAGCCTGGTTGCGTATTACAGCAACGATGCCGAAGGGACGATTTCCCAGGCACGTATGGCACTCGAACGAGTCCCCTCCGAATTGTGGGTCGTGCGTGTTATGGCCCGTTTGTACCTGGCTCGCGGCCTGTTGATGAGCGGGGATCAAAACAGCAGCTATCGTGCGATTTATGACGCTTTCGAAGAAGAGAAAGTGCAAAATAAGAGTTTCAAGGCCACTATACTGGGGGTGGTCTGCAATATTTATTGGCTCGCAGCCGATCTGCATAGTTTGCAGGAGGTGGCCAACAAGTCAATCACACTGTGTCTGAAATTAGACTTTCGGGAAATTCTCAGAATTAGCTATGATCATCTTGGTAAAGTAAAATACCAACAAAATGACCTGCCGGATGCCGAAGAACTTTTCGCCAGCGTTGTTGAAAACCCTTACGTGAATTATGGCACCGCCTATGTCAACAGTGTCTGTGGTCTGAGTATGACCTACCAGGCTCAGAGGAGAGAAGCCGAAGCCCGGCAGGTTGCTAAAGAGGGGATGGCCTTCTTGTTAGAAACCGGCAATACTACCCAGTTACCGATCATCCAGGCCTTGCAGGCCGAACTGGCACTGAGACAGGGGGATCTGGCCACAGCCAAACAGTGGGCTGCAAGTCTCGGTCTGGTTCCGCCTCTGCTGCCCGTGTCCGGGATTTTCACGCCACATTTGACTCTGGTCAGGGTCTGGTTGGCGCAAGATACATCTTTGAGCCGTGAGAAAGCAAGTAAGTTGTTGACAGAATTGCAGGACTACCTGGAAGGCACCCACAACACCCGCTTCCTGATCGAAACGTTGGCCACTCGAGCCCTGCTGGAACAAACTCTGGGTGACCAGGAAGCTGCCCAGGCGGCACTTGAGCGGGCGCTCAGGCTGGCGCAGGCGGGAGGCTTTATCCGCATATTTGTGGATGAAGGTCCGGAGATGGCGCGCCTGTTGGCCCAACTGAAAGTCGATGACGATCTGCGTGACTACGTCGGGAAAATCCGTTCTGCTTTTCCAGGATTGCAACAGACACAGAAAGCCTTGAGACAGGGCGAACTTCTAGATCCGCTGACCGACCGGGAATTGGAGATCCTGGAACTTCTCCAGGAACGTTTGTCCAATAAAGAAATCGCCAACCGAATGGTGATCTCACCAGGGACAGTCAAGGGGCACACAATTAAGATCTACCAGAAGTTGGGTGTCAATAGTCGTCGGCAAGCCGTCGAAAAGGCCCTCACGCTGGGGTTATTGGCACTCGCCTAGGATTTGAAAAGAGACCAAAAAAAAGGGCCGCGTGCTGCGCACGCGGCCCTTTTTTGTCCACTCCTTGATTCATGCCATATACCTACCCCTTTGGTAGTGTTCCCTACCATTCGAATTTGTTAATCTGAAATCACCGGAAAGCTCAACATAGAAAATTGTAAGTAAAAGGATAGCAATGCAGAAGAATGGGAATCTTGTCCAAAATTCGTTCCGAAAAGGTTTCGAATATAACATTGATACTCCCGCATCTTATCGCATCCGAGTAATCGGTGAATTAGATGAAATCAGTTTAGAGCAACTGAGAGGTTTGGAGATCAGTACATCCAGTCAAGGGAAAAAGACGATAACTACCCTGTCCGGGCTATTGCCCGATCAAGCTGCCTTGTTCAACTTGCTCTTGGCGCTCTACAATATGCGCCTGCCGTTGCTTTCCATCCTGTGCATAGAGTATCGCTGAAGTCCAACACGCTCTATTCACCAAATTCTTTTTAGTTGATCATAATGATGAAATCTCACAAGCCTGCTCTTTTTTTTCTGCTCTTGGCTATTTCCATAGTGCTGCTTTTGGCCCTGGCCTCCTGTGGGACATCAGAACCGACCGGCACAAGCGAACCGGCCAGTACCCCCATGCCGACCACATCTCCCGGCGCGGGAACCACCGACACCCCCGTTCCACCCAGTGCAACACCGGAACCACAGACCGATGGGGAAGAGGCTGGCCTCCTGGTGCTACCGACTGCGACATATGCGCCAACGGCAACGCCGGATGTTGTCACGGAATTGATCCGCCAGGTTTCACAAAACTTGGGGGTTCAGGATGTAACCGTTCTTCAGGTGAGTGCCGAAGATTGGATCGATCTGGGCATCTCAATCCTGCTGGTATTCATCTTTGGTTCCTTGGTTTCGCGTCTGGTGTTCTATGTGCTGACAAAACTTATTTCTCGCATCAATAACAAGTATGCTGAGATTTTAATCAAGCAAAGCCGTCGACAGGTCACCCTGATCGTTCTTGTGATCGGCTTTTATATTGGCACCTCGCGCTTGTCATTTATCAGTGTGTTTGTAAAAGGTTGGCTTGGCAGACTCTATACGGCAATTTTTGTAATTGCGGTGACCGTGATTCTATGGCGTTTGATGGACGTCCTGGTCGAGTGGTATCAAAAAGAGGTCGAGCCGCAGCGAGACAGGCACCAGGTAGACACCATCCTTTTAATGTTGCATCGAGTCGGCCGGACGTTGCTGGTCACCATCAGCGCGATCACCCTGCTTTCTCTCTACAACGTGAACGTCAATGCCCTGATCGCAGCCGTGGGTGTTGGTGGCCTGGCGCTCTCCCTGGCGGCACAGGATACGCTCTCGAACGTGATCAGCGGGATCATGATCATGCTGGACCAGCCCTTCAGGGTGGGCGACCGCATCGAAATCTCACGCCTGGGCACCTGGGGGGATGTGGTCGACATCGGATTGCGTTCAACCCGCATCCGCACGCGTGATAACCGCATGGTGATCGTCCCCAATAACACCATCAGCACCGATCAAATTGTAAATTACACCTACCCCGATCCCCGCTACCGTATCGAGATCGAGATCGGGATCGCGTATGGCCAGGACATCGAAATGGTACGTAAGGTGCTGGTGGATACCGTCAAAATGCCCTATACGTGGCGATGGGCGATTCGGCCATGACCTTCCGGGTACGCTGGTGGATCCATTCCTACATAGATACCCGCCGCATCTTCGACCGGGTCAACACCGCCCTTCAAGTTGCCCTCGATAATGCCGGAATCAAAAGTCCTTTCAACACGTTGGACATCAATATCTTGAATATGCCGGGTGCCAAGTACGAAAAGACTCAGTCTCCTGACGAAGAAGAAAATCAGTAAAAAAAAGACTGCCGAGAAAAGGAGGCCGCAATTTTTGATCAAGTAGAAGGCTCGAAACTGGCGTTATCAATCAAGCAGGCAATCTACCGTATGCTGCATAAAAATCTGAACCCAATAGCTGTAATTTACCCGTATTTTGATCGCTCAAAATTCAGTTATTTATGCAAGAAGCAGTAAGTGTAGGAGTTGTTTATGTCTTTATCATCCTGGAACGACACACCCACCAAACAAGCCATACTGGATTTTGTGGCGAGGGTTACCGATGAAAACGGGCCGGATTACGTGCCGCCGCCTGAGCGAATTGCGGCCTTCGACAACGATGGCACCCTATGGTGCGAACACCCTATGCCTGTGCAATTCCAGGGTGCATTGGATGGGCTGGCCATGCTGGTCGAAAAAAA